>JGI20214J51650_10000740_pt1 | contig 20477 bp, 16 predicted proteins | sample WetSurMetagenome_FD_51650 | JGI IMG/M metagenome (IMG submission 51650) | reverse complement strand
TACTCGAAGCAGAATTTCCTGAAGCGGGAATAGCCGTTTACCGTGTGAGGTCAGGCGTTCGTAACAGGACTGTCGCCAGGGATTCGGCTCGTGCCTTGCTCAAAAAAAACGTTTCGATAAGGTTTGTCGGGAAAGTGCTGGTTGAAAAAGATGACAGGACCATCGTCCTCTATACCGAAAACATTTTCATCAAATTTGCAGATTCTGTCAAACCTGCTGCCTGCGAGAAGATACTGAAGAAACACAAACTTATTGTCAGGGAGAAACCCGGGTTTGCAGTCAATTCTTATTTTGCGGGCGCCCCTGAGAACATAGGGGTCGGAATATTCAGTATTGCTGAAAAGCTTCTTAAGATAAAGGATGTGGAGCTTTGTCACCCTGAACTCATCAGGAAGAAAGCCCTCAAGACCATCGATCCACGACAATGGCATCTGATGGCGACAGAGATAAACAGCACTAAGATTGACGCCGGTGTCAATGCCGCCGGAGCGCATGCTCTGTCGACAGGAAAAAATATTGTTATTGCCGTCATCGATGATGGCTTCGACATAGGTCACAATGAGTTCAGGATGAAGGGCAAGATCGTCAACCCTGCAGATATAACATCGGGCAGCAAGGATCCCTCCCCAAGGTATCCTTATGAAAATCATGGTACCGCCTGCGCAGGGGTTGCTGCTGCTTCAGGAATTGGCGCTTCAGGTGTGGCTCCCGGAGCAGTCCTTATGCCGGTACGCCTGAGCACCAACCTTGGTTCCATGGCCGAGGCCAATGCCTTCAAATATGCTGCCGACAATGGCGCCGACATCATCTCCTGCAGCTGGGGACCGGCCGATGGCGACTGGTCCAATCCGAAAGATCCTTCCCATACCACCCTTGTCGATATTCCTGACAGCACCCGGCTGGCAATCGATTACTGCACCGAAAAGGGGAGAGGCGGAAAAGGATGTATCGTAGCCTTTGCCGCAGGAAACGGCAACGAGGATATCAGGTACGACGGCTATGCCAGCTATCCCAGAGTGATTGCCGTAGCCGCCTGTAACGATACCTCTAAAAGAAGCGTTTACAGCGATTTTGGTAAAAGTGTCTGGTGTTCCTTTCCAAGCAGCGACCTCGGCTTTTCTCCCTTCAGACACCCCGAGCCACTGACAAATGGCATCTATACAACAGACAGGCGGGGTCATGACGGCTATAATCCCTATGGCGATTATACCGACGATTTCGGCGGAACATCGAGCTCATGCCCGGGACTGGCAGGAACAGTTGCACTGATGCTTTCTGTAAACAAAGGATTAACCTGCAAAGAAGTGAAGGAGATAATCAGGGATACCTGCGACAAGATTGATAAAAAAGGTGGAAAATATGACACTCATGGCCATAGCCGACTTTATGGCTATGGAAGGGTAAACGCTCTGGCTGCAGTGAAGAAGGCGATAGCAATGACGAATCAGCCTGAACAGGCGTCACCAGGGAGGAACAATAAGACATCCGCCGGGTATTGTACCGGGAAAGATGGAATTAAAACAACACACGGGCATAAATTAACTACAAGCAGATTATGACAGCAGTACTTCCCACACAGCCATTCACTGCGGTGAATATTGGAAGCGTCACCATAGCAACTTCAGCCATCATAGTGGTGACCAATACTCTATATATGCTCTTTGCCTTGCCGAAGAAATGGGTAGCCTTCAGCCTGGCCATCATCATTGCCTACATGAATGTCATCTTCATGCAGTCGCCGCAATGGTATGACTGGCTTCTGGCCTTTCTGAATGCCTGTCTCCTTTTCTGCAGCGCCCTGGGGATGAATCAGATTGTCAGCACGAAAGCTATTACACGTGATGCCGGAACAGGGCGAAGGTTTTTTGAGCGGTGGTGAAATACGTATAATGCGTTTTGAAAGCACGTACCCACCCCCCGGCTGAGCCCGAAACCCATAAAGACTCTCCAATAAGAATTAATTGCTACATTTATCGGGATACTTACTTGCAGATATGTCAGACAATCATAGCGCCCCTACCCTGAAACGGGAATTGGGTTTATTCACGAGTACCCTGCTGGTGGCAGGACTGGTAATCGGAAGCGGGGTTTTTAAAAAGATCGGCCCCATGGCCAATACAGGACTGGGCGAAGGCGCCATACTCGCAGCATGGGCTGTGGCAGGTATAGTGACCTTCTTCGGAGCGCTCTCAGCAGGGGGATTGTCGACAATGACAGACCAGTCGGGAGGCACCTACGAATATTTCAGATTGTCATTTGGTCAGACATTTGCATTTATCTCAGGCTGGTCCGATTTCATGGTTGTAGGCACAGGGGTAAACGCTGCCCTGGCATATTTCTTTGCCCAGGCTGTCAATTCCATGATACCACTACCGAATCCGCTTGACGCCATGGCCCATATTTCGCTGTTCGGCTTCATTCATCCTTTCGACCAGTCGGGAATTAAGATTGTCGCCATTATCACGATGGTGATCCTGACAGCCATCAACTGCATTGGCACGAAGGAGAGCGGGGTGTTCAACAACATTGTTACATCAGCCAAGATCATAGGCATACTCATCGTTGTGGTAATAGGACTTGCATGGCCGGTTTCGCATAATGCTAATTCTGTCGCAACAGTAAGCAATACAGGTTCTGTTTCATTCATGAGTGGCTTCTTTACTGCACTCCTCGCAGCTCTGTGGGCCTATGATGGCTGGATCTATGTCACCAATGTGGCAGGAGAAGTGAAGGATTCCAGGAAGAAGATGCCACTGGCCCTGGCCTTTGGGATACTCATCACCATTGTTGTCTTCCTGGTTGTCGACTATGTGTATATGCGCAACCTTCCTCTCAGTGAACTGAGGGCTGTGCCGGAAGATGGAATAGCTGCACTGGCTGTTGCAGAACATATGTTCGGACAGGTAGGTAAGACGCTGCTTGGGGTTCTGGTCATAGTGGCCGTATTTGGAGCACTGAACAGCAANCTTGTGAGCATTCCAAGGAAATACTACCAGATGGCGCATGAAGGCTATTTCTTCTCCAATGCAAAAAAGATAAGTCCCAGNTTCAGGACNCCCATTGTTGCAATGATCTACAGTCTGGTATGGAGCTCTGTTCTGGTATTGTCGGGCACCTTCGACATGCTGACCGATATGGTTGTCTTTACTGCCTTTATCTTTTATGGGTCGCTTTGTGTGGCTCTCATCAAGATGAAGCGTAACGGCGCCATTACAGGAAAGATTGCAGGATATCCGTATGCGCCGGTGCTTTTTCTCCTTTTCTCGGCTGTCTTCCTGACACATACACTTATCACAGAGCCAAAGAAATCGCTTTTCGGACTGATACTGATACTTAGCAGCGTGCCGTTTTATTTTGTGTTCAGGAGTCTTAAGGGGCGCAGAGGTTTAAATTTTTAGGACCTGCAATAAACTAATCTGGTTACTGTTTGTTTTATGTCTTTAATTGAATAATGAATCCAATAGGGCTGATGACGCTAATGAAAAAATATATTGCAACAGTGTTATTCCTGATTGTTTTTCTTCTTCCGTCAGTCATCAAGTTTGAGCACCATCATAACCATTTTGTTTCTGATGCAGGAGAATCAGACGGGAACAAGCCTTATGCCTTCAGTGAAAAATGCCTCATATGCAACTTTGAATTTTCAGCTTTTGTCACATCGGACGACCCAGGTGAATTACCCCGGGCTGATCATCCCTACAGATACAGAAACAAACTCACCTGCAGGCTCGATACTGACCTTGTCAGGTTTTCATTTCATCTTCGCGCCCCACCTTTAAAACAGGCCTGAACACCGCATCATTTCAGATGCACCCATAATTGTTGTTTTAATAATCTTATATTGAAATGGAAAAACTATTTCTCATTATTATATTCATATTATCATATACCATTGCTGATGCTCAATACAGCATTTCGGGGAAAGTGACGGATCAGGATCACCAGCCATTGACCGGGGCTGTTGTTTATATTTCCGAACTTAACAGAGGAACATATACAGATGACAAGGGATCTTACTCCCTGTCCAGTCTCCCGGCCGGAAAGCTGCGGATCATGTTTTCCTTTATAGGTTATGCCAGCCAGATATCGGCAATTGATCTTCACGGTAACAATGTTGAGGTGAATGCAACACTCAGTCAGACTGCAGTTGAAGCAGATGAGGTTGTGGTATCGGGTATATATAATTCAACCCAGCATAACAGCGCTGTAAAAATCGATGTACTGAAAATCGACCCTCATTCAATAAAAATAACACCCAATTTTGCGGAAGTACTTACCCGGACTCCGGGCGTCGATATGATCTCAAAGGGAGACGGTGTCGGACGACCCGTGATCAGGGGCTTGTCGCTGAACGATATACTTATTCTGAGCGACGGGGTGAGGTTTGAAAATTACCAGTATTCAGATCATCATCCGCTCGGAATCGATGAATTCGGGGTTGGCGATGTGGAAGTCATAAAGGGGCCAGCCTCATTGTTATATGGATCCGATGCGATAGGGGGCGTAATAAATTTTATCAGGGAAAAGTCCGCTTCAGCAGGNACCCTTGANGGTGATTATAACCTGCANTTNTTTTCGAACTCACTTGGAATGACTAACAACCTTGGAATAAGGGGCGCNGGGAAGAAGATATCATGGGGTGTCCGGATTGGCAACAAGACCAATGCTGATTATCTCCAGGGCGGAGGCGATTTTGTACCGAATACCAGGTTCAGAGGCACTTCGCTGGCCCTGAATTCAGGTTATTCAGATTCAAGAATGTCGCTTTCATTGTCCTATGATTACAGTTCCCACAAAATAGGACTGGCTGAAGAGGATGCAGTTGATTTTTTGAAAGGCCATGGGAGAGGAAGGGACCCAGAAGTGTATTATATGCAGGTTGATAATCATCTTATTTCATCAAGAAACAAAATCTTTCTTAACAAATTCAGGCTCGAAGCCGATGGCTCATTTCAGAGATACAGCCTTATCCACTCCGAAGGTCCTGGTGATATTGCCATACAAATGGCTCTTCAAACCACTTTATGGGAGACAAGGCTATATCTTCCGTCGGGAAGCAAATCGGAATATATTATCGGGTTGCAGGGACTGAATCAGGTAAATAAAAACCTTAACAACAGGGAGACAAAGCTTCTTCCGGATGCAATAACTGGAAATTATTCTGCCTTTGGACTGCTTCAGCATACCTTTTTCGGCAAAGCAAAGCTGCAGACCGGATTCCGCTATGACAATAAAAAAGTAAATACCGAAGCCACAGGTCTTCCTTCAGATACCACCTACAGGCCTGCGATGCACAGTAATTATGGCAGTTTCAGCGGCTCGGCAGGTGCAACATACAATGCCACTGAAAGACTCTTGCTCAGGGCAAATTTTGCTGCTGCCTACCGCACTCCGAACCTTGCTGAACTAACATCGAATGGACTGCATGAGACCCGTTTTGAAATTGGCGATAAGGACCTTCATCCTGAAAAATCACGTGAAGCTGATCTGAGTTTACATTACCACGAAACAAATTTCACATTTGAAGTTGCCGGTTATTATAACCTCATAAGGGATTATATATTTATCTCACCAACAGGTGAATCAACTTCATCGGGCGCCTGGATTTACAAATACATGCAGGCCGACTCATACCTTTACGGAGGTGAAGCCGACTTCCACCTTCATCCGAAGCATCTCGAATGGCTTCATTTTGAAACCACTTTCTCGACGGTGACCGGAAAGACGAAAGATGGAGGATTTCTGCCTTTTATTCCTGCCCGAAAGTTGCGTATAGAACTTCGTGGTGAGAAAGAAAAACTCGCATTCCTGCACAAGGCTTATGTGTCACTGAATGCTACAACAGCTTTTGCACAGAATAATCCGGCAATAGAAGAATCAGCTACTGAGGGTTATACAATTATTGACCTTGGAATTGGAGGTAATTTAAAAATAGGAAAAGAGGAGTTTTTATTCGGTGTAAGCGCAAATAACCTGTTCGATAAAAAGTATGTCGATCATCTCTCAACTATTAAAGAAGTCGGGTACTTCAATCCTGGCAGGAACATTACCTTCAGCATGAAACTTCCATTCAGGGTGGAGAACAGAAGCAAATGAACTGTTTAAGGCGAAGGTGTGAAGAGGCNTAGGGAGTGTGAATGAGAAGCCTTTCCGTTTTTTGCGGTTAAAAAGGCGGCGACCGGCGACGGGCATCCCTCATTGTCCTCTGTATTTTTCGATGCAATAGCAACTCTGTGACCTCTGTGGTTAATGAAGGAGGGAGGGTGTATTTTCAGAATCCCAGTTTCAATTTTGGTATATGAATTCTTAAACAAATAGCCGATCATATAGAAATTCTTTTTACTTTAGTATTGCAATGCAATCTGTGAGAGGAACAAATGTAGGAGCAACGCATCATATGAGGTTTTGAAGCCTTTCGTTGGGCATGTTTTGCATGGGACTGACGGGGCGAAAGCTTGCAAAGCCTGCATGATTCCGGGGCCTGAGTCACCATCCTCCGTTGATGCTAAGGCCTGTATTTTTGGCATACGTTTTTGCAAATGCGTAAAGGGTTACCTACCGGAGGGCAAACCAGTCGCATAATGTGAGATCATCGAAATTACCGGAATCCTGACAAATCCTTTAAACATAATATAGTTTTGAAAAACTTTCCACTGATTCTGATTTTCATTTTTGCCTGTCCGGGTTTGTTATGCCAGGTAGATTCATTGAACAGTAAAACCATAAGAAGGGAAATTAGCCTGGACCCCGATTCTTATGCCATTGTTGTAAGCAGAATCGGAGAAAAATGGAATAACAAGATTGGAGGTGAATACGATTTTGATATCCTTACAAAAAAAAGTTTCACTGCTGGTGCCTCGCTGGGAGGATTTTTGAATGTACATAACTTTGACAAAGGGCAGGAGCTGTCATGGCAATTATGGAGAGGAAGCATGGGAATCTCAACATTCTGTTGTTTACATAACTCAGATTTATCAGCTCGTTTATGGGATATTAAACTCAGGTTTTCATGGGTTCACGAAAGTCAGCATGCAACCGATCTACAAGCCTATATCCGGCATTATATTCTCGTTTCAGGCATTTTTAATAATGCTATTGCACGATCCTTTGAGTATTTCAGGGTAAATGCAGATTACCTGACCCATTTCTCAAACGACCACTGGCAATTTGTAATGACATTGGGCTTCCGGTATTATCCAAAGCCGCTTGGATACGATTCGCAAAGAATTCTACGGAACTCGCTTTCTTTTGAAACAGGTATCGAAAGGATCATCTATAAAAGGTTTTATCAGTACTTCAGGTTTTATGATGAAAGTATAAATAACGCTTTTGTTGCGGCAGAGCAGAACTATAAAGGTGATTGGTCAGGGGAACCTTTCAGGTACAGGATGCTGGAAACGGGGATTGGGAACCGGAATCCGGGAAACAAAATTCTCAATGTGTTTCTGTTTTACACAGACTCGAACGGAAGAGGATTGGATTTCACCAGTGTTTCAAAGACATTTGGATGGGGTCTGAGAATCGTCCTGTGATCTGGCTCCGGGTTAATTTATCGGCTTGAATACATGCCTGGATCAAGATAACATTAGAAAACAGATAAAGTCAACAGTACACCTTCTCTTACGAATATTCTTTTAAATACGAAGTTTAAAGAATGTCCTGTTTTGTAACATTTGTTACAATTTTACATTCATGACAATTCAGTCACTTTCAGGATGCTAAATAGAAGTTGTGGGTAATTCGAGACAATTCCTATACTAATAAGTACATACATAGATGACTTAGTTAGAAAATCCAGTATTCATTTAAATTTATCAACCCTATGCAATACATATATATAGTAATGCTTGTTTTATACCTTATCCCTATTGATATGTTAGCTTATGTCGACAGTTTATCAAAAGAGAGATTTGAGAAAGTAGTTAAGGAACAAGACAGCATTTTGGCTTTAAATCAAAAAGTTCGAGACAGCCTGAGAAAGGAATTTTATAAAAGTCCTTCAATTATTGATTTGAGTTTTGAATTAAACAAACAGAAAATCTCATTGATCAATAACTATGAATTTTGGATTGAAAACAATAAGCAAAGGTATTTCCTTAAAACAATTGATACAAACAAATTTCTATTGGACAGCATTTCAGATACAATTGTTGTGGTGTAAGCGACAACACGTTCAGAAACTGAGACTTCCCTAAAAAACAAACGCCTAAACATAACGGGGAAATATACAATTAATGTAAAACGGGACAATTTTATTCCTAACTTGACAACTAATGTTTAATACAAGATAAATCTTATAAAACCCTAAAATGAAAATCTCAATCGTTATTAACGGTACACGGGGAGATGTTCAACCAATGCTTGCACTTGCAATTGGACTACAGAAAAATGGTCATGAAGTGATACTTTGCGCCCCACCTGAGAATGAAGAACTCGCAAATAAATATAATTGCACCTTTGTGTCATTTGGTCCGAACTATAAAGAACTGTTCAAACAAAATGCCCAAATAAAAGGTGGAGCGACTGCTGCACCTTCCCCAAAAGAAATGAAAAAGGAAACTGAAAACCAGATTGAAAGGCTCCCTGAAATAATTGAAGGTTCTAATTTAATCCTTGGTGTAGGGTTTGTATTAGGTGTTCATACGGTTGCTGACCTATTAAAGATTCCTTATCGTTTTGTTGTTTTCTATCCAATGCTTTTAGGGACAAGCAAAAAAGATCCCCTTCCCATTCGACTACTTTTTGGATTTGGTAGATCAATGACTAATCTGATAATGAAAACTTTTATCAATGATAAACGAAAACAACTAGGGCTACCACTTATAAAAGATGTTTGGAAACACTGGATGGGTGATAATGTTATTGTCGCATGTGACAAAGAGTTAAATGCTGTTAGAGATGGCGTTTCATTTAATTTTACTCAAACTGGATATATGCTGTTACCATCGAACAACGGATTACCTGAATATGTAGACAATTTTCTTAAATCAGGGAAACCTCCTATTTATATAGGATTTGGGAGTAATCCGGTAGATCGTCCGGAAAAATATAATAGCATTTTTAACGAAGTCTCGAAAGAAACAAATCAACGACTGATAATCTCCAAAGGATGGGCAAATCTGCCAGAGAATAACTCAACGGAAATTCTTTATGTTGATGAAATGCCTTTTGAGTTACTTTTTCCTCGACTCGCAGCAATAGTATACCACGGAGGGACTGGTACTATGGCAGCAGCAGCAAGAGCAGCTATTCCTCAATCAGCTTTCCCATTTATGGCTGATCAATTTGAAAACAGAAAACAAATTGTAAAACTTGGACTTGGACCTAATACTTGCGATTTTAAGAAGTTATCTCCAAATGCACTTTCTTCAGCTATTAAAGATTGTGTAGATAATAGTGAATTTAAAAAGAAGGCCAGTGAAATCTCAGAGTTACTAAAAATGACAAATGGACTTGACTTGACAATTAACCTGCTTGAGAGAGAGTTTAATAAAAGCGCCTAAACATAACACGGACGGTTGGGGTAATAAGCTTGTCACAATTTTTGCGCGCCACCTTGACAACTTTATCTTGACACAGAACTTTTCACTCATCTACCAATTCGGGACTTCGGCTCCGGACAAATCCTGCACTCGAGACAATTTTATCTTTCGCCGGGACTTGCAAAAATTGCGCCATGGTGGTTTGCCCGCCGGGACAGTTTTTCGGCTAAAGTACCAGGACTCGTATTCCCGAACGGAACCACCAACGTTTACTCCCTCAACAGCCAGGCCGTTAGTGGCCATAAGTTCTCAGCTATCGAACTATTAACTTAAAGGCATGAAAATAAAATTATTCATTATTATAGCACTAATATCTATCCGATTAAATGCACAAGATTCCATAAAATTTGAATTGGCTCAAACCATTGGCAATATTGGAGCTAATGATATTATCCTAGCTGATTTCAATAATGATGGCAATTTAGATGCATTTATTGGTAATGGNATCTGGAATAAGCCCTTGCCATCCAAATTGTGGATTAATGATGGAACAGGTCATTTTACTGATTCAAAACAGAATATTGGAAGTGCAAAATCATGGAGTGTAGTAGCTGGAGATTTATCTGGAGCCGGCAATATAGATATTTTTATTGCAAACGGTGACTGGGAAACTGGCGATTCAAGTCATTTATGGATAAATAATGGTCATGGCAAATTTGTATGTTCAAAGAGCATATTTGGAAAAGCAAATAGCAGCGCAGCTGCTATAGGAGATTTGAATGGAGATGGCAAACCGGATATTTTTGTTGCAAATCATCCATTTAGTAATGGACAAGGTGGAGAAGATGAAGTTTGGTTCAATGAAGGGAAAGGCAGTTTTATTAATAGCGGTCAAAGATTAGGTGGCTCGGATGCTGCTAGACGAGTAAAACTGGCAGATGTAAATGGCGATGGTAACTCAGATGCAATTGAACTTAACGCAGACACAAATAGAATATGGCTGAATAACGGGAAGGGACAATTTTTAGTGAGTAAACATAATATAGGTGTAGGTGAAAATATTGATTTAGCAGTAGGTGATATAGATAATGATGGAGATTTGGATATAATTATTGCAAAAGGAGCGTGGGGCAAAACACCTAAAGGTATTGAAATAAGGACAAATGACGGAAAAGGAAATTTTCACATGACACAGAATATTGGAGATTTTGACTGTTATGGTCTTGCAGCAGGCGATTGTAATCATGATGGTTATCTCGACCTTGTCCTTGTAAATGATACAGACCAACCAAACCAGATTCTTTTAAACGATAAGCAGGGACATTTTTATGACTCTAAAATTGAGATTGGGAAAGGTGGGAATAAAGTAGCAATTGGTGATTTAAACCATGATAATCTGTTAGATATATTAATTATTGGGAATGAATCTACAAGAATATATTTACAGACAAATAAGAATAAATAGATTACAGCTACTAACACGGACAATAAAGTGCATTTGTTTCCCGAGGTCCAGGGACAAGTAGTCATGGTTTTTGCTTTCCTGCCTGCTGCCTGCCGGCAGGCAGGGCAGGCAGGTACTCCTGCTTCCTGTAACAGGTTCAACAACCTTATACCTCGATCGCAAACCGGCCAAAGACCTGATTATCTGCCCGGTGCTTGCATCGGTTAACACAAACGCACTTTATTGCCGGGCCGTTAGGTCTAACTCGCAGCCGGATTGACAATTCGAACAAAAAGAATTCCTATCTTTGACTCGTGAACATTATTGAAAAGAATATTGAGTCATTAATTGACCTTTGCAAACAGCACAAAGTCAAAGAGCTTTATCTGTTCGGATCAATTCTAACTTCCAAATTCAATAAGGATAGCGATATAGATATGTTGGTTCAATTCGATAATGTTGATATTCTTGAATACGCTGATAACTATTTAGATTTTAAAGAAAGACTTGAAAAGCTTCTTGGCAGAGAAATTGACTTGATTGAGAACCAATCTATTAGAAATCCTATATTTAGAAAAATAGTCGATCGGGACAAAAAAATAGTCTATGACAGAGAGACAGCTTAAACTTCTTTATGATATCAAGATTGCTATCGATGAGATCGATTCGTATTTTGAGATAGAAGCCAAAACATACGAGAATTACAGGACTAATTCTTTGCTAAGACACGCAGTAGAAAGAAATCTCGAANTTATTTGAGAAGCTATGAATCGGCTATTAAAAGAGAATCCTGAATTCACAATCGAAAACGCTATAAGGATTATTGGTTTAAGAAATCAAATAATTCATGGCTATGATTCGGTGTCAGATGAAANCATTTGGGGGATCGTGACCATACACCTTTCTAAATTGGAAACANAGGTTAATTCTCTGATTAACAGATAGATACACCTAACACGGACGGNAGGGTCAATAAGTTCGTCATAGTCTTTGCAGATCCTGAACCCAAGATAAATTCTGCTGAATCTTGCACCCGGATACATGCAGCTGTTCACAATTTAAAACCTGCACCGTAACCCGGCCGGCAAGCTTGCACCGTGACAACTTTCCGGCCCGCCGGGCCGGGATACCACGACTCTGCCCTGTGCTATTGTCGGGTAACACAACCTCCCCATATTGCTGGGCCTTTAGCAACCATTTGTAGCTTATCTCGTCCTGAAATTGGTTGACACATAATTAATTCCAGAATTAGTAGTAGCTAGATTCAAAATTCCAATAATTATAATATTTAAACCTATTCCGGATTGCCAATGCCGTACTTAAGTAGGCTTATCAAAAATTAGTCTTATGAAAAAGAATTTTTTACTTTCAGTTTTACTGATTTTATCCTTAATGGTTTTAGTAATGCCGGGTTGTGGTCCAAATCCAGCAGAAATTGCAAAACAAAAAAAAGCAGATAGTCTTGCAATTGTTCATAAGCAAATTACTGAAAAAGAACTTAACGGTGAACTTATATGGACAGAGGACTCTCAGGGATATTTTTTTGATATTCGCGATAATAAGAAATATGAAGTTATAAAAATTGGTAATCAGACTTGGATGGCGGAGAATTTAGCCTACAAACCAGCTGATGGAAATTATTGGTTTCTTAATAATGATACAATCAATATTACAAAATTCGGATGTCTATATGATTGGGAAACAGCTAATAAAATTGCTCCCAAAGGTTGGCATTTACCAACAATGGTAGAGAGAGATACATTGATCGAGTACTTAAATAGGACATATAAGAACCAATCATTTGATGTTATAATTAAAGGTGGCAGTAGTGGATTCAATGTATTATTTGGAGGGGAGCGATCTGTTGGTGGTTTTGGAATGGAAGGCTTTGTTCAAACTGAAGGTACTTTTGAAGAAAATGGTTTCGTCCAGTTTTGGACTTCCCATAAATCGATAGTTTTTAATGACGCTTACTTTGCTTTAATTTTTGGATTAGATAATAATAAAAAGGAAATTATTACTGGCAATTCATTTTATAAAAATGGTCATTACGTTAGACTTATTAAGGATAGGTAATAAATTTGACTTAAAGAAGGATGATTAACATAAATAGGAACCACACTATGAGAATTATAATTTTCACTTGTATTGTATTACTTAGCTTCTCCTGCAAAAATAAGTCTGGAACGACTAGCAGGATTTCAGAATACGATTCTGATAAATTCTTTGAAATAAATCTGGAGAATGCATTTAAAAATAAACAGGCTATTCCATTAAGTAAAATTGCCTCCAATGTTGAATATATTGTACTCGAAACCAAAGATGACTGTATGGTAAGACCTGTTGTAAGATACTATTTCACAGACAGTCTCATTTTTATCAGTAATTTTGACCATATTCTCAAGTTTTCCCGTAATGGGAAATTCATTCAAAGAATCGGGACTTCAGGGAGAGGACCAGGAGAAATNGACTTGATTAGAAATCTGTCTTTTCTCCCCGATTTGCAAACACTTGTCGTCCAAAAGAATTACCAACGTGAATTATTATTCTTTTCTTTCACTGGAGAATTAATTAAAACCCTGAATTATGAACCTCATATTGAGAATTTTAAAATCTTGCCTAACAATAACTTTTTAACATATGAATCTGGAGCAAGTGGAACCGAAGAGGTTATGTTTTGCCTAATGAATGAAAAATGGGACACTTTATCAATCATCCATAATTATAAAAAATGGACAAGTACACCTGGTTCAATACAGCTTATGATTGGATATCCTGTATTTGAACCATATTATTTCAGTCAAAATAAGTATCATTTAAAATCTATGTATAATGATACTGTATATAAAATAATTTCTGATAAAATCGAACCCGAATACTATATTAACCTTGGGAAATATAAACTTCCTGATGAATTAAGGCCTGAAAGATTAGGAGTAAGTCAAATACAAAAATTCAGGAATGAGGGTCATTACTACTACTTCGCTAATGCATTTGAGGCATCTCAGAAAATCTTTATCGGAGCTTTTAATTACAGCGAATCAGAATCCCCCAAATATATGATTTATGACAAATTTGAAAAGGAATGCATTCTACTAAATAATAATAATAACAATTTAACCGGATTTGTAAATGACTGGGATAGTGGAATAGATTTTTGGCCAATAGGACAATTAAATAACAATCAATTATTTATGCCAATAACACCTCTGCAGTTAAAAAAACTGATTTCCGAAAAAAATTCCGATAATAATGAAATAATAAATCCGGAAAGAAAAAATAAACTTCTGAATCTCATTTCATCAATGGATGAGACCGATAATCCTGTATTAATGGTTGTAACCCTTAAACAGAACTAATCATAGAATTAATCTTCCAAACTACTAAGGCAAAAGATTATTTGCATCGTGACAGTCTTAAAATTGGCCCGAAATGCTGGCACTGACGGTAGGGTCAGTAAGCTTCCCGCCCTGATTGGCCAATGCATTTTTGTAACATTCGTTACATTTTTTGCTTAAAACCTGATTAAGGCATTTTAATAAAATGAGTATCGGTAATAAGTACTAACCATATAATATTCCATCCGGCAAAAACGATAACATCTCTTTCTAAGGCGTATATGTGGACGAAGATCCCTCATCCCCTGAAACAGGGTTTCGGGATGACAGGTCATTCAAATGATTTGTCATTCCGACCGCAGGGATGAATCTTATTGCCATTTATACTGATCTATAAAAAGCAGTTCCCGGGGCACAAAATGAATAGCATCCTTTTAATCAGTCAATGCCATCTTGTATCCTGGCTATTGTTAATCCTTACAGATAGTCATTTAAAATTATTTACGATAGATTATTGTTATAGGCAATCTTCTGCATGACCGACAATTAACAATTCAAAAGAGAAATTTCTTAAATCACATTTCTTTAATAACTTTCCTTTGCAATTATTAGACTACCATGACAAAGAAAACAGCTATTAAAAAAGGTATTAAACCGGCTCTATTGATAATTGATGTACAAAACAGGTATTTACCAATTGTGCCTGAGAGAGATAGAGGATTTGCCATTTATTTTATTAACCTGCTGATTGGCCTTTTCCACAAAAGGGGCTTTCCGATTATCAGAATTTATCATCACAATAAGGAAACCGGGCCAATACCAAATACAAAGGAATTTGATTATCCTGATTCAATCACAATTAAATCCGAAGATCTTAAGATTGTTAAAACATATTCCGATAGCTTCAATAAGACAGATCTGGATAAAATCCTTAAAGAAAGCGAGTGTAATACTTTATTCATTTGTGGGTTTAGTGCAATCGGATGTGTATTAGCAACAAAAGTCGGTGCTCAAAATCATGATTACAATGCTTTTATCGTAAGAGACTCAATTATGAGCCACAATTCCGATTATACAAAGAATGTGGAGATAATGTTTGATGCTATTAGTTTTGATGCCGTAAAACTTATCGTTGACAACTGTTAAACTCAACAAAAATCCAGTACCGTGGTTTATTCCCGGTTTAGATCAACCTTGTACCACCTCTATCCACTCGTAAGCGGGCATATGAGACAATTTTCTGCTTATTCAGGATATCTATCAGGAATGACAAATTAATGTAATCCTTATTCAAATGAAAAGGACTCTGGTTTTTATCTCGGTATTCTTATTTTGCTGTTTTTCAGCCTGCAGGAATAAAACCACCCACGACAGTGACTCAATGCAACCCACTGAAGGATATCCCTGGGTCGATAATATTGATATCATTAAGCAAATATTGGAAGCCAAGGGGCTCGATACAGTTAAATATAATAAGGGTGAGATTATTGCAGATATTGGTGCCGGAAACGGATATTTCGAAGCAATTCTGTCTTTATTCCATGACAGCCTGACTTTCTATATTCAGGATGTCGACACAATAGTCTGCAATCAAAAAACAATTGACTCAACTGTCGCTTTTTACCAACGGATAAATAAAAAACAATTCACAAATAGATTCTATGCAATAAACGGGACTGATTTTAAAACCAATCTTCCAGACACCATTGCTTTTGATAAAATAATAATGCTTTACACATATCAGTATTTTAAAAATCCGAAAATTATAATCACTGATCTTTGGCAAAAATTGAAACCCGATGGCCTGATGTATATCGTAAATCCGAATATCAGCAGCGATACTGGTTCAGAACTTACTGCAAAATATGGATGGAATGCTTCACCTGTCGAAAAGCAAATATCTGATATAATACACTGTAACTTTGAGTTAATAAATATCTCAAGGAATTTCTCCAGTTCACAAAAGCCTTATATAATGGTTTTTAAAAAGAAGCCTTAAGATTGATTAAATAATAACATTATAATCATCACATGTAAGAACCCTCCTATGATTCAGAACATTAATACGGTGCATGATCAAATGGTAAAAATTCCGGCTGGAGAGATTGTACAAAGAGATGACAGGATAAAAAGAAAATGGAAAGCCCGGATACAACCTTTTCTTCTCTCTTCAATCACTGTTACCCAGGATTTGTATTTTTCCATTACCAACGAATCCCCGTTTTCATTTAAGGGAGCTCAAAAACCTGCCGAGAATGTTTCATGGAATGATGCCATTCAATTTTGTAACCGGCTTTCTTTAAAAGCAGAGCTGAACGAATATTATTCTGTGAGCCCTGACGGGAAAGACGTTTCAATAAATATCTTGTCAAACGGCTATCGTCTACCTTCAGAAGCAGAGTGGGAATATGCGTGCAGAGCCGGAACCACTGAAGTCAGATATGGCAATATTGAAAAGATTGCCTGGTATAAGGAAAACTCCGGCGGGACAACACATGCAGTAGGAGAAAAAGAACCTAATGCCTGGGGCCTGTATGACATGTTAGGGAATGTCTGGGAGTGGTGCTGGGATATATATGATAAAACTGTATATGGCTCCTACAGAACTTTTCGTGGTGGTGGCTGGAGTGATCCAGCCAGGGGGTGTCTTGCAACTAATCGCCGTCGCAGTCACCCTTCATTTCGAATTGACGATCTTGGATTTCGTATTGCCAGATCGCCAGTCAGATAACTAAACGGCCTGTAACCCGTACAATAAAGTGCATTGGTAAGCGGTAATCGGCACCCCTCAGTGTACTCTGTGTAATTTCAACTCTGTGATCTCTGTGGTTAAAGAAAAGGATTCAGAAGTACCGGACGAGGTGCGGAGGAATTGGATGTTTCGCGTTTCACGTTTATGACTACATTTACTTTAACAAGTTTTAATAATATTGGGTTACTAAACTTAAACAATAACAAAAATGGGAAACCTTGGAGTTACTGAGATTATCTTAATCCTCATCATTGCAATGGGTTTTGGACTGATACCCAAAATCTTTTACCTGATAACACTTCAGAACACAATTAATGAGATAAGGCCTGAGAACCGCCGTATGGAGCCAGGACAAGTATGGCTCTCCCTGATACCGATTTTCGGTCTGGTCTGGCAGTTTATCATTGTGGCAAACCTTGGCGATTCGCTGAAGGCTGAGTTTCAGTCACGAAACCTCCCCAGCGAGGAAGATCGTCCCGGTTATTCCATCGGCCTGGCTTACTGCATCCTGGCCTGTGTGAGCGTTATCCCCTTCGTGGGGTTCCTCACGGGAATAGCTTCCCTCGTGTGCTGGATCGTCTACTGGGTTAAGGTCTACAATTTCAGGATGATGATGATGTACCAGCGTAGGGGCTAAGAGGGAGACAAGGCACAAAGTGCCGAAGTGCTATTCCGCTGGATCGCTTACGACATACAGATTATCCTGGATAGGGTAGCACGCAAAAGGAAAAATTTGATTTAATGTTAAAGAATTAATTATTACGGCGACACCAAAATTAGAAAGAATGATAACAAAACTTTATAGGAAACTTGTACTAATCTTTATTTTTTTCTCATTTAGCTTATTATTGAATGCTCAGGGCTTATATGTCGGCGCAAACTACCATCCGCATGATGATAAAAACCTTGAGAAAATAAAAAAAGATATTGAGCTGATGAAGACTGCCGGGCTAAATGTTGTGCGAATGGGGCATTTAGCATGGGATAGCTATGAACCTTCAGATGGAAAGTTTGACTTTGGATGGTTCGATGCTGTTATGAATATGATGGACAAAGCTGGTATTAAGGTAATTCTGGATATTGCTATTCGCCCGGCTCCTATCTGGTTACACAATAAGTACCCATCAATTGACATTACCGATGCAAATGGTGATGTGCTTTATCCAAACCATCGCTACATGGAAGATATCGGGGACCCGATATACCAAAAATATGCTTTAAGGTTTACTGATGCAATCACAAAACAATATGCCAATCACCCGGCCTTACTTGCTTTCGGAATTGATAACGAATCGGGCGATGGCCGGATTTCATATTCTGAAACTGCAAGACAAAGATTCATCTCCTGGTTAAAGAATAAATATACAAACCTTGATAATTTGAATAAAGCATGGGCAACCCAACGCTGGTCAAGAAAGATTAACCAATTTGAAGAAATTGGCTTCCCTATTGCAACTCACACTACCGATGTGCCTGAAAGAATGCTCGATTTCAGGTGTTTCGTTTCGGATGAAATTAATCAACTTCTTTTTAAAATCATTGACAAGGTAAACACGAATGCACCTAATGCATTGGTAAATACAAATGCATGGTATTATAGCCCGATGAAGTATTTTGACTATTCCAAAATAGCATATTCCGGGAAAATGACACGCGAAGGCTGCGGTTTTTACCCGGGTCCTTCGTTAACTACCAATTGGGGTGTAATGAATGCCTTGTTTGGGATTTCCCGCATACAATTCGAAAGCACAAACCCTTTCTGGTGCAACGAATTTACAACCATGACAGCGGTCCCTAATTCCATCAGAAAATCGGCTTATGCAACATTAATGTATGGTAACCAGATGGTTTGCGGATGGACCTGGCAAAGTATGCATGCCGGTGAGGAACAATATCTTGAAGGGATGATTGACTGGGACGGATTACCAAACCGCAAATACGAAGAATACAAAAAAATTGCCGCAGAGTTTAAAAAAATTGAAAAATTCTTCCCATATAAACCCCAGGCAGAAGTTGCTCTGGCTTTTTCATTTTCCAGCCAGATTGCAAGCAGCTATTTTCCTGAACAACATGATAACCAGCTGCAAACCTGCTTCGATTTGTTTTATTGGCGAAACATGGATGCCCGTATTGTAGAGATTAGCAGAAGTTCATTGAATTATAAATTATTGTTTGTTCCAGGTGTTGCTGTAATGGATGAAGCAACAGCAATCAAAATTCAAGACTTCGTTAAAAATGGAGGAACAGTTATCATGACAAGTAATTCCGCTATTGTCGACGAAACCGGACAGGTGTTTGCTTCCACTCATCCAGGCCGCTTAAGTGATGTATTTGGTATTCGGGTCGGAAGCTACGAAGAAACTGAAGCCCTTAATGAATTATCGCGGAAATCGCTAAAGGGGAAAAAGATTGAACTTACATTTGAAGGGAAAGCTATTATTACAGAGTCTTCGCGGTTTGATGTTATCGAGACTAAAGGAGCCGAAATTCTTGGACACTTAACCAGTTTGGATAAGGATTACCCTATTTTGACTTCCAACAGATATGGTAAGGGTCGTGCCATCTATATTGGTCTCCCTGCAAATTCAGACGTACTTAATCCTTTGCTCAATNAGCTGATAAATGAACTGTCTTTAAAAAAGGGACCGGATGTTCCAACGGGGGTAATGGCAAGACAAATAGATAAAAATCATCTCCTGTACCTGAATATAAGTGGAGAGTCAAAAGAGATCCAAATGAAAGTTCCCTCCCGAAGTATCCTTTTTGATAAAGTTTATAGCGGTAATTTCACTATTGAACCCTATGCTCCTGAATTTATTGAAATAAATTAAAACCAGCTGACACTGACAATAGGATGCATCGGTCCGGCAAGCGGCGACCGCCGGCACCGGCAATATTTTCCAGAGACAATTCACGGGCAATGTTTTCTGCCTCCTGGACCGTAAGTAAGAATTGTAAGATAAAATATTGAACTTTAACAATTCAAAATGCTAAGTTTACGTAAACGGTTAGTCTTTACAGAAAGCCTCCTAAAATGAAAAAGATACTGATCCTGATTTTGATTATTCTCAGTCAGAAGTTTTATGCTCAGGAAAAACAACTTAATACTGCTCCAAAAGTTGATAAAAGGGTTGAATTATTAAGTATCGTTTTCCGGTTGGCCGGGAACGAAGAGTATAATTCAACTAAATTCAAGATTTACACTGACAGGATAGAAAGCCATTTCAATCCTTATAAGAATCATGAAGCCATTGAATTTGCAAAAGAATTAAAAAAGAAGAAGGGAATCTTGTACAATGCAGTAGTTGATTTGGCTGTAATTCTTGATGATAAATTGAATCCTTTGATTGACTTTTCAACTACCCTTCCTGATTTAAGATGGAGTAAAGATGATGCAATTAAATTTATCAGTTTACTCAAAAGATTTTATAAAGATGCTGAATGTGACAAGTTTTTCAGGG
>JGI20214J51650_10000739_pt1 | contig 20508 bp, 14 predicted proteins | sample WetSurMetagenome_FD_51650 | JGI IMG/M metagenome (IMG submission 51650) | reverse complement strand
CAGCGCACCAGCGCTAAACATCGCCGGGACTGCTTCCGATAACGTGGGCGTCACCCAGGTCACCTGGACCAACAGCCGCGGCGGAAGCGGAACGGCCACGGGAATTACAAGCTGGTCGGCTATGAGCATTACGCTGTTGAGCGGTTCCAATGTCATTACCGTGATCGCTCGCGATGCGGCTGGGAATTCCGGGTCAGACAAACTTACCGTCACCTTTACCCCGCCTGACACAGCCCCGCCGGTTATATCCGGAGTAAGCGTCGACCCGGCGACGGCGACCGCGACTGTCTATTGGACGACCAACGAACCAGCAGACACTCAGGTGGAATATGGAAAATCCACGAGCTTCGGAAATTCTACAGTGCCAAACGGCATCCTGATTGCTTCTCATTCCCAAATCATGACCGGATTGACGGCCAACACGCAGTATTATTTTCGGATAAAATCAAGGAATGCGGCCGGATCTCTTGCGGTATCTCAGAATTTCACATTCAAAACTCTCGCATCCAGCAATTCCAATAGACTTTTTTATCCCTCGCACCCCATTCCGCCGGGACAACAAAATAAATCAGGCATCGAGGAATTTACCGCCGTTGCTGTCTCCAATTTGAGCAATAGTGCTGCAACACTTACCTTCACCGCTTTTGATAAAAATGGTACTGAGATCCAAGGTGAGAATGTTACTAATCCCGTGAAGGAGGAGATCAATCCCAGCGAGCAATTGCCTGCGATCGATTTCCAGTTGTTTGGAGACGGGCTGTCGGAATCCAATGCTCTCGGGCAGATTCGAGTCGACAGCACTACCGATAAACTGGTCGGGTTATTTCTTGCATTCGATGGCGCGCATTCGACCATGGATGGTACGGAGATCTCTTCCTCTCCGCTGGCCTCCATTGTGCTGCCGGAGATTGGCGACCAGGAATCTACCAAGATTATCTTGAACAATCCAAATCCCGAATCGGTTACAGCCGCGATCGAACTGCTATACTGCGATGGCAGGATTCGCGCCTCGGTTGAAAGAACTATCGCCGGCAATGGCACACTATACGAAAACGTCTACCAGGAGATGTTCACGGGAACAGACTATGATCCCTCCGACTATCTGCGCATATATTCGTATTCGGATAAAGGGTTGCTCGCCTACATCTCCTTTAGGAAACAGACGCATGATTTTGCAATAATTCCGGGACGCGATGCCAGTTCAGAAGCGGATATCCTGTATTCGCCCCAATATGTCGTTGGGGGATCTTATCGTACAACTCTTTCCATCGTCAATCTCAACCCAATCGGCGGCACTGTCACCTTGAAACTGATAGGAAATGATGCTTCCCAGTTGGGCGAGACCCGGGTATTGTCGATTGCGCCGGGTGGGAAGATATACGTTTCTGATCAGAATTTCTTTGGCAATGCTCTGGGTGACTCAGCAGAAAGCTTCACTGACGGCTATGTCGAAGTGACCAGCAACGGCATTCATCTGACCGGAAGCGTGGTTTTTGAAGATGCCAACAACAAAACTTTCCTGGCTGCGCTGCCTTTGGCATTTACTTTCTATCGTTCGCTTGTATTCAGCCACGTCGCCTCCAACGAGACCTATTTCACCGGCCTGGCAATGATGAATCCCAATGATGAGGTGGCCGTCGCCACCATTAACCTGTATCAAGCCGATCAGTCGCTGGCAGCTTCGGTCACCCAGACGATACCCGCCAAGCAGAGAGTATGCCGGTTGCTCACGGAACTCTTTCCATCAATCAAGGGACAGGATTGGCATTCAGGATATTTCAGGGTGACTGTCGATAAGGAAGTGGCCGCCTTCGCGCTGTTCGCTACCTGGGATCTTCAGGTGCTGTCCGCAATTCCGGCGCAGCCGGCGCCCTAGAAGGTTCTGGCTGTTCTGCCTTGAGCATTTTGGCAAGCTGCTTTTCTTCGTGAAGACGCGCCCGGACCATTTCGGCGTCATCTGCGACGGGAGCATACTTCAGATAATCTCTCATCTCAGCCAGCGCTCCGGCAATATCCCCTCTCTTGTGGAGCACGTTCGCCAAAACCAGATGAATTTGCGGGAAGCGATGAGGCGCATCCAGCATTATGGTCTTGCGAGCGCTTTTTTCTGCTGCTTCGCGGTTCTCGAGATGGTAATTTGCGATCGCGCTGAGGCAATAACCGTCGGGCGAATCCAAGGGATCTAGCTCCAAAGCTCGATCTGTCAGGACGACAACTTCCTCCCATTGCTTTTCGTCCCCCGCCAGGCGGGCCAATCTCAGGTAGGGAAGGACAAATTTGCCGTCGCTCGATATGGCCTTCCGATAGGCCTCGGCGGCAATTTGAACGCGCTGCTCCCGTTCCGACAGTTCTCCCAGCAACAGCCAGGCGGAAGCGTAATTTGGGTAGGCTTTCACCGCCCCTTCCAGGTTTCGGCCCGCCTCGGCTGCGTTGTTGTTCTGCAGAGCACTCTGTGCACGCTCGAAAGACTTTTGGGCTCCCTTGGGCGCCTTAAGGTCGGTCACGCTGATTGTGGTGCCCTCGGCTCGGAATGTCGGGTGAAGCACAATCGTGCCGGCAGGCAGCGCTTTGTCACTGTTCGCTTTGTCACTTTCCATGCCGGGAGCCGTTCACTATAATGCGCAGGATCTTACTAAGAGGGTGGCAGTCATGCGTTCAAGGAGTCGGTCTGAAGCGGCTATTTTCTGCCGCGATTTGCACAAACAATACCGGGGTCGGAGCGGAACGGTCGATGCCGTTAACGGCCTGGACCTTGAGGTCCGAAGGGGAGAGTGTTTTGGTCTGCTGGGTCCCAATGGGGCCGGAAAAACAACGACAATTGAGATCTTCGAAGGATTGCTCGATCCGACCACAGGCAGCGTGGAAGTGCTGGGCATGCAATGGGGTCAAGATGACAATCCATTGCGACAACGAATCGGCATCTCGCTTCAAGAAACACGCTTTATTGAGAGGCTCACGGTTCGCGAAACTCTGGTGCTTTTTCGCAGCTTCTATAAGTCAGGCAATGATCCGGACCATGTAGTGGCAGCCGTGGGACTAGCCGAGAAATCGCGCTCATGGGTGGGGAAGCTCTCCGGCGGTCAGCGCCAGAGGCTGGCGGTCGCCTGCGCATTGGTGGGAAATCCTGATCTCCTGTTTCTGGATGAGCCGACAACCGGGCTCGACCCGCAATCCCGCCGCCAGCTGTGGGAAATCATCCGAAAGTTGCGAAATGAGGGGAGAACTACGGTCTTGACTACCCATTACATGGATGAAGCCGAACGGTTGTGCGATCGCGTTGCCATAGTAGATCGCGGCAAAGTCATAGCTCTTGGTTCCCCATCCGAGCTGATCGCTACGCTCGGAGGAGAACACGTGGTGGAAATTGCTTTGGCCAACAGGCATCGGATTCCGGAAGCAGAGTTGGCAGATCTGCCCGCGGTAAAAGAGGTCGGCAGTGACGCAGGCGGGATTTTTCTTACCGTCACCGAGCCGCACATCACAATTCCCGCGTTGCTTGATAGGCTGCGCTCCAGAAATCTCGATCTGGCCCGTTTGACCACTCGAAACGCGAGTCTCGAAGACGTTTTCGTCCACCTTACGGGGAGGCGTTTGCGCGATGACGAAATATTATCCGCTTAAGGAACTGTTGCGGGTTCGTCTCTTGGAATTCATCCGGGAGCCGGAAACAATTTTCTGGGTCTACGGTTTCCCTTTACTGCTCGCAATTGGACTCGGCATTGCCTTTCGCAACGGCGCTGAAGAGCAACTTTTTGTCGATGTCCAACAACACGAGACCGCCGAAGGCATAGCCGCGGCTCTAGGCAGGATTCCGGGGCTAAATGTGGAAATTCACCCCTCCTCCGAATGCCAGGTTCGATTGCGCTCGGGCCGAGTCTCCTTGATAGTAATCCCGGGCCACCCCTGCACCTTTCTATTTGATCCGACACGACCGGAGAGCGCGCAAGCGCGGCAGCGCGTTAACGACATCCTGCAACGGGCCGCGGGACGGGTTGATCCGGTCGCCACCGTGGATCAGTTCGTCACGGAACCGGGAGCCAGGTATATCGATTTCCTGATACCGGGGCTAATCGGGTTGAACCTGCTAGGCAGCGGCATGTGGGGAGTCGGTTACGCCACCGTGGATATGAGAGTACGAAAACTCCTCAAGAGGTTGGCGGCAACTCCAATGAGGAGGATCAATTTTCTCTGGTCTATGATCGGAGCCCGCCTGGTTTTTATGATCCCCGAGTTAGTGGTAATTCTGGGCGCCGGATCTCTCCTGTTTGGTGTGCCCGTCCGAGGAAGCTTGATCTCGGTTTTTATCCTGGCGCTTATTGGTGCGGTCGCCTTTGCCGGTTTGGGATTGTTGATCGCGAGCCGCGCTCAACGGGTCGAGACAGTCTCTGGACTCATGAACCTGATCCAGCTGCCCATGTGGCTATTCTCCGGTATTTTCTTCGCGCCTGAGCGCTTCCCTGCAATTCTGCAGCCGCTAGTCCAGGCACTGCCGCTGACTCAGCTTAATTACGCCCTGCGGGCCGTAATCTTGGAGGGCGCAGATCTGGTCTCTCAGCTGGGGCGAATTGGCTTCTTGGCCCTCTGGTGCGGCTTTACGATTTTCTTCGCACTGCGCTGGTTCCGCTGGAATTGATGAATGGACGCCTGCCGTGGCAATCGCACTGTTTTGAGAGGGTTACTGCGGGGACAGATGTCACAGCCCTGACTGAACCAAGAGGAGGGGCGATCTTTGCGATCGCCCCCCTCATAAAACAGTTGGATTCTGCGCCTTTTCTTGCAGGCGACCAGCCGGGAATCCTTGCAAGATTAGGAGAGGCCTGGCGACAACCTACTTGGTTATGGCTCGCTCGGCCGAAAGTTCCTTGTCCTTTGGAACGCTGATGTAACCACCTACGCGGTCCTTCGCTTGTATCCAATTGACCACGATCTCATAGCGCAACCGGCTTTGGCCAACCAGGAACTGCACCGGCTCGTTGATAGTGCGGTCCTTCTTCTCAAGCTTATTGTCATCCACCATAATAGTAACGTTGTACTTCCCTTTTTTCTGGTCGGTCTTCGTTATCATCAGCTGGATATCCTGCACCTTGGTAGCCTGGTTTTTCTTCGGGACCTCAAACTCGAAGTAGTCCCGTTCACCCTTCCGTCGCAGCGCAGCCAGCTCTGTAGCATTCTTGGCCACGGCGGCATTTAGGGTGTCGCGCACATCAATCAATTGGCGCTGGGTGCCTTCAAGATCGCGCTTTGTGGTGGCAAGGTCGGTCCTTACCGTTCCCACTTCGTTTTTCACGCCGCCGACTTCGGTACTGACCTGTCCAATTTTTGCGTTGGCCTCGGATTTTGCATCCTCAACCTGTTGCTGCACCTGAGTAGTATCGGCCTTGGTCGCGATAGCCTGGCTCAGTTCTGCCTTGGTCTTCTGCCCTTCAGCCTTGATTTGCTGAGCTGTTTTCTGAAGGTCTGCTTTAGTCGTGCCGACGGCGGATTGGGCTTGAGCGATCTCGTCTTTCAAGCTCGCGAAGTCGGTGGAATGCTTGTCTTCCATGGCCTTGCCTGAATCCTGCAACCCCTTGATGTCGCCGGTAACTTGCGCGAACTGGGTCGACACTTGTTGCTGGGTTTGCGAGGCACTATAGAAAAGGTATCCAACTGCAAGGAGCAACACTATGAGAAGTACAATCTTCACGCTTTCGGGGATCAGATTTTTCTCAGGCGCTGCACCTTTGGGTGATAGTCCGGAACCAATAGATGGTGTACTCATTATAACCTCCTGTCGTCAGGTATATTGATCAGCAGGTGTTCGAGCGTTCACAGTCCCGAAAATACCCCCTGATTCCCAGCTGATCAGAATATATATCATAAGTTAGGATTTAAAAAAGTGCAACAAATCCTATCATTCTTTCGTAATTCATATGCCATATCTCCAAATATTTGCCAAAATTCCGATGCGGAAGCTTTTCCTCATTCATGATAAGGCGGCACGAAAACAGCCTTTTCACGCACTTGAGTGCATGCTTGTATGTGAACTGCCGACTGGAAACGGGCGCTGGAGTTGCCTTACAATCTCGTTGACACGCAACTCCCTGCGTTAGTAGTATGGCCCCATTCAGTTGAGCAATTCTTCTGTACTGCCGGATCCATCGGGTGACGGCCGCCAGGGAATAGTTGGCGGCTTTTTCATTTGGTGAGCCAGGGACAGAGGCATCTCGCACAACAATAGCAAGACCGAGGAGTTACATTCCCATGGAAAAAGAAACTGGGAAAGTTAAATGGTTCAATAACGCCAAAGGCTACGGCTTTATCGAACGTACGACCGGCGGCGATGTTTTTGTTCATCATACTGCCATACAGATGAGCGGATTTCGAACGTTGACGGAAGGGGAGCCGGTTGCCTTCAGTGTGACTCGAGGTCCAAAAGGGCTCCAAGCAGAAAACGTAACCAAAGCTGAATAGTACGGTTAAGTCCCGGCAACCCGTCCCGGGTTTTCAACCTTGGAGGGGTAAATTCTCCTTGCCTGGTTCTGCCGCCAACCAATATTCCGAAAACATCCCTATTTTTTCGTTTTCGCGTGTGCCAGGGGCACATGGGAGACTCTGGCGATTGTGATTTCTCGAGAAGGTGAGGAAAGCAGGTTAGAGATTTTTGGCCAGATAGTTGCACATGGCGCAGCCGAGGATGATATTGAAAGGAAATTCTCCGGAACTGTAGTGTCCGCAAAAGAGCTTGAAGGCGGAATGCGGAATCCGAAGGTTTTCGTAATCTTTCAGCACCTCAAGTGAAAGCCTGTGCGGAAAGGAATAATCGTAAAGCGCATGCACGAGAAGACATGCCTTGCCGGTGCCGATCAGTCTCGGGAAATAGGCTTTGGGACTGATGGGCATCCATATCTGGCGCAGATCTTCCAGAGATATATTGCCCTCAAGACCGGCGCGGACATGTCGGGTTGAGATTCCCTCCCACACAACGTCGGCGAAATAGGGGGATACATGATTTTGAACGCTGAGACTCAATCGCGAGTCATTTGCCAGTGTGATAAGGGCGACACAGGATCCGATGCTGGTGCCCAGAATCCCGAATCGCGTATAGCCCTGCGACTCCAGCCAGTCAATAGCCGCCCGGGAGTCGATCACCGCCTGGCGTGTCGCGTGCAGGGTGCGTCCGATGTTCGACGATAGCATATAGTCGGCCCGCGTCAGATCTGCTGGCATCCTCAAATCGTGATAGGGGAGACTCAGGCGGAGCGCTGAGAGGCCAAAGCAATTGAGCAATCGACAGAGAGACATGTGCCCGTTGGCATCAGCGTTCCATTGCGGCAGCACCAGCACAACCCTGCCTTTGGATTCGGTTGGAAAATACCAGCCGTGAACAACGTTATTGCGCGGGTAAATCGACGGCAGCGGCGAGGAAAAGGTCAGGTGATTGTTTTCAATATCGTAGTTGCTGACCGGTTGATAGGAATGGTAATCTTCGCTGCGGGCAATTGCCTGGCGAGCATGTTCGAACAGGTAAAGTCGTGGGTCGGTTGCTGCAATTCCGTTGGCAACGAAGCCGAGGCCCCAATCAAAAGGATGTACTCTGCGATTGGTATCTCGCTCCGCCAGTCTGGATTCCCATTGATAGAAAAAATGCGCCAACATTCCCTATTCCTTTCGTTGCGCCCCATAATTTAGCAAAGACTCGGGTTTATCGGCACAATCTTTTTGCCCCCGCCTTCAGCCGCCAGACACGGACAAGACAAGGAAAGGAACGATCCGGATTTTCCCCGCTCTGACCATGCGCAGAAAATGCTTCCGCTTTGGATTGTATGTCCTCTATGCTGTTATCTGACCTTTTGATGACAATTTCATTACATTCCGGTGAGGATCGATATGGCAACTACTGAAAGTAATTTGAAGGAAGCATTCGCCGGCGAGAGTCAGGCAAACAGAAGGTATCTGGCCTTTGCCAAGAAGGCGGAGCAGGATGGCTTTATTAATGTGGCCCGGCTTTTTCGCACCACTGCGGAAGCTGAAACCATACATGCACTTGCGCACCTATCCGCATCGGATGCGATTGGTTCCACCGCGGACAACCTCCGGACCGCTGTCGCCGGTGAAGACCATGAGTACCAGGAAATGTATCCGCCCATGTTGAGCCAAGCCGTAATAGAAAACCACAAAGCCAAACGCATGTTTGGATATGCCGTCCAGGCTGAGGCAGTCCACTCCAGGCTCTACCAAATGGCTTTGGAAGCGGTCTCTCAAGGCAAGGACCTGTCCGAAGTGAATTTCTATCTATGTCCCGTCTGTGGCCACATCGAACTTGGGAAACCGCCGGAAATCTGCCCCATCTGTCGCGTCAAGGGGAGCAAGTATATTCAAGTCTAGTTACTTATTGCATCGGGTTTTACGGCCAAATCGCGCAGGCCCTAAGTTTATATAGGATGTCCCGACATAGATAGTGCGCCAATGAAGCAAATAAAAGAGATCGTGCTAAGGTAAAGCCATGGATCGACTCCTGAGGAAGATGACGCTTCGCACGCGGCTCCTGCTCTCATTTGTCTCCATTGTGCTTTTCCTGGGCCTTGCTTCGGCCGTTCTGGGCACGAGCTTGATTCATCGCAGCTTTCCTCAAGTCCAGGATGTACTGGCGATTGATTTGAGCGCCGCACGCGAGATCTATCGGCAGCAGGCCTCATTCGTTACGGAAGCGCTCGTCCGTGTTTCGCAACAACGATTTCTTCGGGAGGGGATTCAGCGCGACGACTTGGAGAGCCTGCTGACGCCGCTGGAAACGATTCGTGAAAGCAATAGCCTTGATTTCCTGATTATCACCGACACTAGCGGAAAAGTGCGCCTTCGGGTCAGGAATCCCGCCGAGAAGAGCAATCTCGCCCCCGCATCCAGGATTGCGGAGCGCGCCGCCCGGGAGCTGAAGGGAATATCGGCCACCGAAGTCTTTTCAAGAGAAGAACTGGAACGGGAGGACCCGGAACTGGCTCGGCGTGCCCACATCGATATTGTCTCCACATCCTACGCGCGGCCGCGGGAGGGAGGAGATATCTCCTCTGGAATGGTAACCATCACGGGAGCTCCGATCCTCAACGAACAGGGTGTGCCGCTTGGCGTTCTCTGCGGAGGCCAACTGCTGAACCGGCAATCCGCAGCAGTCGACCGCATACGCAACAATCTCTACCAACAGGAGAAACGTGAGGGACAGGATGTAGCGGTAGTTTCTCTTTTCCTGGGAGACAAGAGAATTGCCACCAGCGCCACGGATTCCTCCGGCCAGCGTGCCTTGGGCACCCTGGTATCCGAGGATGTCTACAATCGTGTCATCCTCGGGGGTAAGCCCTGGATCGACAGGGGATTTGTCGTCAATGATTGGTATCTGACGGCATACGAGCCGATCAAGAACCTGAACGGCGACGTCATAGGCATGATGGGGCTCGGGCTTCTGGAGCGCAAGTTCACGGATGAAGAACAACGCATCTCCAGGCTCTTCCTTTGGCTTACGGTGGCCGCACTTGCACTGGCCGTACTTATTTCCTACGCCCTCATGAAATCCATCATGAAACCCCTGAATGCGCTTATGGTAGCAGCCGAAAAAATTGCTGCCGGTACTTCCATCCACGATGTGAAGCTGGATCATTCTCCTCCAGAAATTGATGCGCTGGTAAGGGTCTTCAATCGCATGCAGGCGGCGATCCGCGAGCGCCGCCGCCAAAATCAGGAAAAACTCGCGCGCTCGGATCGCCTGGCGACCATCGGCCAATTGGCTGCCGGCGTGGCGCACGAAATCAACAATCCGCTCGGCAGCATCTTGCTCTTCAGCCGCCTCATCATGCAACAGGTCCCGCCCGAGGGGAAAGTGCACGAAAATCTGGAGAGGATTGAAAAAGAGACCAAGCGTTGCCATTCCATAGTCCAAAGCCTCCTCGACTTTGCGCGCCAGCACGAACCGAAGGTAGAACCTGTCGATATTCATAAACTGCTGGATTCCACGCTCAAGCTTTTCGAAAACCAGTATCTTTTCCACAATATAGAGGTAGTCAGGAACTATGCTCCGGATCTACCGCTAATCTACGCCGATCAATCCCAGCTGCAGCAGGTTGCAATGAACATTATCATCAATGCTGCGGATGCCATGAACGGGAAAGGCAGGCTTACCATAGAGATCTGTGAGAGCGCCGAAGAAGGGCAAATCGAGATCAGCATCACCGACACCGGCACAGGAATTCCCTCGGAAATCATGAACCGTATTTTTGATCCGTTTTTTACCACCAAAGGCGTGGGTCATGGAACCGGGCTCGGCCTATCGGTCAGTTATGGCATTATCCAAAGGCACAACGGGGATATCAGCGTATCCAGCGCCCCGGGTGTGGGCAGCACATTCACCATTACCCTCCCCAAGATGAAGGAGCCGGTTTAATGTCGGAGCGAGGCAAGGTCCTCATTATTGATGACGAGGAGTCTCTCCGCATCGGGTGTGAACAGACGCTCGAGCTCAGCGGCTTCAGCGTCGCCATGGCTTCCGAAGGCGCTCTGGGATTGGAAATGGCGCGCCGCGAGTCGTTTGATCTCGTTTTGCTGGACTTGAGAATGCCGGGGATGGATGGGTTAGAGGTCCTCAGGCGACTGAGGCAAGAAGCGCCCAATACGATGGTGATCATCATCACCGGCTACGCCACGATCAACTCGGCGGTTGATGCGATCAAGCAGGGCGCCTACGACTACTTGCCAAAGCCTTTCACACCGGAGGCGCTGACGGCAGCGGCCGTCAAAGCTACCGCTGCGAGGATGAGAGCTCTGGAAAGTGCATGCATAGGCCAGGAGCTCGACCGCAAGATGCTTTCCGACGCTCTGATCGGCCGCTCAGAAGCCATGAACCAGGTAATGAATCTCATCAGGAAGGCTGCTCCTGCGGATTCCACCGTGCTCATTACTGGGGAAACCGGAGTGGGCAAGGAAGTGGTTGCCCGCGCGGTCCATCGGCTGAGCCGGAGGTCGGGAAAGCGATTTGTTACGGTNGATTGCGGGACCCTGGTGGAAAGTCTGTTCGAAAGCGAACTTTTCGGCCATGTCAAAGGCGCCTTTTCTGGCGCGATTGAAAACACAACGGGGAAAATAGAACTCGCCGAAGGCGGCACTCTGTTTTTGGATGAAATATCCAATATCAGCATCAATATGCAAGCTCGCCTGCTGCGCGCCGTACAGGAGCGCGAGATCTCCCGGGTCGGAAGCACCCAGAAAAAAAAGGTGGATGTGCGCATCATATCTGCCACCAACCGTGATCTGCTCGAAGCGGTGCGGGAAGGGAGATTTCGCGAAGATTTATACTATCGGCTGAATGTAATCCACATTTCCGTCCCGCCGTTGCGCGAGCGCATCGAGGATATCCAGCCGCTGGCAGACTACTATCTGAAAAAACTGGCTGCCGATAGAAACCGTCCGGTGCGCAAGCTTTCCGATGAGGCTATGCGCTTTCTGAAGCGGCATGAGTGGCCGGGCAATGTCCGGGAGTTGATCAACGCCCTGGAGTATGCCGTGGTGACTTGTGAAGGCAGCATCATCGGAATGGCCGACCTCCCCTATGGGGCAGCCGAACCGGCTGAAACCAGGCCGATCGAAGGCGGGAGCCTGGCACGCCTGGAACAGAACGAAATCATCAAGGCACTGGAGCAATTCCAGGGGAACAAAACCCGAACCGCAGAATACCTGGGGATTAATCGCAAAACACTCCGGGAAAAAATGTCGAAATACGGCATCGAAGGCAAATCGGATTGAGAGCCGGTCCAAGCTCAACGCAATAGATCGGCACGAATCCGCCGAGAATTCGAATCACATCCCCGGTTGCGGCCTGCTTGGTACCTTTCTTCACAACCGGCGGAACAAAATGTACCGCTGCGGATAATTTCAATTCCGGGGCGCATCCGACCTCGATCCAGGCAGCTGCCAATAAACCCATTGTTTACAGCATAATTAACAATTCAGAATCCCGCTCGACGCCTTTCTCATCCTTACGCCGGTTGTGGCACGCCAATTGCACATATCCAGGTTGCGACGCCGATGCACAAGAGCTCGCAAAACGGGAATATATGAACCTCATATCTTCATTTCATAGGGGTTGATTATGGATGCCAATAGACAGGTGGTAAATGAGCAGGTACTTGCACACCCACTCGATGTGGTGGTCATTGATGACGAGGAGTTGTTCACTGAAGGTTGCCGCCAGACATTGGAACTGGGAGGCTACCGGGCAGCTGTGGCGAGGGGCGGGCTTGAGGGGCTGCAACTTGTTCAGACGGCACGGCCTGGAGTTGTGTTGGTAGACCTCAAGATGCCCGGCATGGACGGCATTGAGGTTCTCGGACGCTTGAGCGAACTGGAACCATCCGTGGTTCCGATCATCGTAACCGGTCATGGAACAGTGGACTCCGCGGTTGAATCCATGAAGATCGGCGCCTTTGACTTTCTGACCAAACCGTTTGAACCCGAGAAATTGCTCGAAACGGTGCGTCGCGGCATGAGCCTGAGTGTGCTCCGCAAGGAAGCCAAGGAAGTCCAACCGGCTGAGACCTATCATGAAGAGCCGCCGGCGCCCGACAAATATGATCTGCTTCTGCAGGGCCTCGACGTTCTCGGAGAGGCTTATTCGCTGGGTCTTGAAAAACGCCAACTGCTCGATGAACTCAACTACCTGGAAACCGAGGCCAAGTATCACGCGCAAAGCCTGGGGCAGATCAAGAAGAAAGAGCGGGCCATTCTGGATATTCGCCATGATCTGATGGCGGCTGACGATATCATGCGCGGTTACGACTTCCAGAAGGGCGCCCTCATTCAGGTGCTTCTGGATGTGCAGGAACATTTCAACTGGCTCCCGAAGCACATCCTGCGTTGGATTTCCGGGAGGCTCAACATTCCCCTGCGTGAAATCTACACCATCGCCAATTTCTACGAGGCCTTCAGTCTGGAGCCGCGCGGCCGCCACTCAGTGCAGGTATGTGCAGGAACCGCCTGCCACGTGCGCGGGAACTCGGAACTGCTCCTTCGTGTTTCCACGGCCCTCGGCATTCAGCCCGGGCAAACGGACAGCAAGCAGGAGTTCACTCTTGAGACGGTTAACTGTCTGGGCTGCTGTGCCCTGGCCCCCGTGATGCAGATCGACGACAACTATTACAAGAATCCGTCGCGCGGCAAGCTCGACAAAGTTTTCAAATCCCTGGAGAAAGAGGAGGCGCAAGCATGTCACGCATAAACTCTCATGATGATCTTTTAAAGCTGAGAAAGAAGGTACTTTTCCAGCGCAATGCCAAAGAGCTCTACCTGACCATCTGTGCCGGGACCGGGTGTCGCGCCTACGGCGCCGAGGCTCTGGCAGAAGCCTTCGAAAAGGAGATCGACCGGCGAGGCATCGGCCACAGGGTGGCTGTGCGCCGATCAGGGTGCCACGGTTTTTGCGAGCGAGGACCCCTGGTTCTGATCCAGCCCAAGGGCATCTGCTACCTCGGCGCTCAGGTGAAGGACGTATCCGCCATCATTGATTCCAGCGTCGAAAAAGACGAGCTGATCGAGCGCCTTCTGTATCTGGATCAGGAAACCGGCAAGCGCGTAGCCCTGGCCGAAGAGATTCCTTTTTATAAGCACCAAAAGCGCATCCTGATGGAAAACAATGCCCTCATCGATCCGACCAATATTCTCGACTATATTGCTGTCGGCGGCTACTCCGCATTGGCCAAAGCGCTTACCGGAATGAGCCCCGAAAAGGTCCTCAACGAAGTGAAGAATGCCAATCTCCGCGGGCGCGGCGGCGCCGGATTTGCCGCCGGCAGAAAGTGGGAAACCGCCCGCAAGGCCCCGGGTGAGCCCAAATACGTCATCGTCAATGCCGATGAGGGGGATCCGGGCGCATATATGGATCGAAGTCTGCTTGAAGGCAACCCGCACAGCATTCTCGAGGGCCTCATTATCGGCGCCTACGCAATTGGCGCAAGCGAAGGTTTCATCTATGTCCGCCAGGAATACCCGCTCGCCCGCAAGCATGCGCAGATTGCCATCGAGCAGGCCCGGGAATCTGGTCTGCTGGGTGAAAACATCCTGGGATCGGGCTTTTCTTTCAATGTAAAGATACATAGGGGAGCGGGAGCTTTTGTATCCGGCGAATCGAGCGCGCTCATGAGCGCCATTGAGGGCCGGGTTGGAGAGCCGCGTCCGAAATACATCCACACCTCCGAGAAGGGTGTCTGGGGAAAGCCCTCCTGTCTCAACAACGTTGAGACCTGGGCGAATGTCCCGTTTATTATCAACCACGGCGCCGAGTGGTTTTGTGGAATGGGCACCAAGGATAGTAAGGGGACCAAGATCTTCTCTCTCGTCGGCAAGGTCAACAACACGGGGCTGGTTGAAGTACCGATGGGAATCAAGCTGCGCGACATTATTTTCAAAATCGGCGGTGGTATCCCCAAGGGAAAAAAGTTCAAGGCGGTCCAAACCGGAGGGCCGTCCGGAGGCGTGATACCGGAATCGCTGCTTGATCTGAAGGTCGATTTTGACGAACTCACCAAGGCCGGCTCCATGATGGGCTCCGGCGGCATGATCGTCATGGATGAGGACACCTGCATGGTCGATACCGCGAGGTACTACATCAATTTCCTTGCGCACGAATCCTGCGGAAAGTGCGTCCCATGCCGCGAGGGATTGAGACAGATGCTCAAAATTCTCAACCGGATCACGTCAGGTGAGGGTCGCGAGGGAGACATAGAACTTCTGGAGGAGCTCTCGGAATTTATGGAAGCTGCCTCACTCTGCGCCTTGGGCCAAAGCGCCTCGTTCCCGGTTCGCAGCACAATTCAATACTTCCGGGATGAATACGAGGCTCACATACGGGAAGGGCGTTGCCCGGCCGGTGTATGCAGCGCACTGATCACCTACGAAATCGATCAGACGAAATGCGAAGCCTGCGGCGCTTGCGAGCGAGCCTGTTCGGTGGGTGCGGTCGAAAAATCCGAGAATAAGACTTTTGCTATCCTGCAGGAAAAGTGCATCAAGTGTGGCGCCTGTTTCACGGCCTGCCCGGAAAAAGTTGCGGCCGTAATTAAAGTGCCGGCGGCGGTCCTGCTTCCACCCCCAGCGTCAGCCACGTGGTCCGAAACCAGAGTTTAATGCGAGGGAACTATGCAAAACATAACGCTTCAAATCGATGGCAAACCGGTGCAGGCTCCGCATGGAGCCACAATCCTGCAGGCAGCCAAGACAGCCGGCGTAGCAATACCCACGCTCTGCAACGACAATGCCCTGGAACCTTATGGCGCATGCCGTATGTGCATGGTCGAGATCGAGAAGAACGGTCGAAAGAAGCTGGTCGCGTCCTGCCTCTATCCGGTCGAGGAGGGCCTGTCGGTTCAGACCAAAACCGAAAAGGTGACCAAGATCAGGCGCATGATCATCGAGCTCCTCTGGCCGGCCTGGCAAGCCTACTCACATGAATATGGCGTCACGGAATCCCGTTTTGATCCGGGAATGACCGATTGTACGCTCTGTGGCCTTTGTGCGCGCTACTGCGCCGAAGTGAAAAAGGCCAATGTGCTCTATTTTAAGGGCCGCGGGATAGATCGTCAGCCGGCGCTGATCGAAGGGTCGCCTTTATCTTGCCGGTCCTGTGGCGAATGTTTTCCTCTGTGCAGCAGTGGTTGGGTTGCCAGCCGCTGTTAGTCGAGAATATCTGGTCCGTAAAGTTGCTTTGGCGCGGACTCAAACCGATATGAACAGCCTGAGCCCCGAAAAGCTTTTGCTGCGGGGGCGGCAAAGGTTTTGCCTTGTTTTATGGGGCTTCGGTCGGTGCAAGTCCGCGCTTTCTTTTCAGAACGACCCAATCACCGACCACCCGTCCGCTGGAAGGGCGGAGAACCCCCGCGTCGCCGGGCGGCAACGCCTGAAGTCCCGCGCCCGTTCCCTGCACGCCACTAGTTTGACTTTCTTCCGCCGACTCCCTTGGCACGGCCGGCGATCAATTTGGCAGGCTCCTTGGGACGAAGGGCGCGCGTGGCTTTTCCGGCCAGCCACATTTCCGAGTTAGCAATCACGTTGAGCTCGGCAGTCAATTGCTGCTGGTAATCCGGCCGCCCGCAGGCGTTCAGAACCCGCTTGGTTTCTTCCCCGGACGACACTCTCCGGTAAAGCTCTTTGAAAACCGGCTCCACCGCTTTCCTGAACTTCGGCTTCCAGTCCAAAGCACCCCGTTGGGCAGTGGCCGAACAATTGGCATACATCCAATCCATGCCGTTTTCGCTCACNAGCCGGATNAGGCTTTCNGTNAACTCNTCNACNGTNTCNTTGAATGCCTCGCTGGGGCTATGTCCGTGTTTGCGCAGAACGGCGTACTGAGCTTCCATTATGCCGGCGATGGCACCCATTAGCACCCCGCGCTCGCCGGTAAGATCGCTGAAAACTTCGTTCCTGAAGGTGGTGGGAAACAGGTAGCCCGAGCCGATGGCAATGCCAAGGGCGATGCACCTCTCTGTAGCACAGCCGCTGGCATCCTGCTCAACGGCAAAACTTGAATTAATCCCCGCTCCGGAAAGAAAATTGCGGCGCAGCGAGGTCCCGGATCCCTTGGGTGCAACCATGATCACATCGACATCCGCCGGAGGGATGACTTTAGTCAGATTCCTGTATGCTATCGAAAAGCCGTGGGAGAAATAAAGCGCTTTCCCCGGTGTGAGGTGTGCTTTGATCATAGGCCAGATCGCCTTCTGCGCCGCATCTGACACCAGCATCTCTATGACCGTTCCTCGCTCGCAAGCCGCTTCGATTTCCATCAGGTTCTTGCCCGGCACCCATCCATCTTTTTTCGCTCGGTCCCAATCCCGCGGAAACTTCTTGGATTGGCCGATGATTACGCTGAATCCGTTATCCTTCATGTTCAGGGCCTGAGCCGGTCCCTGCACGCCGTAGCCGATAACTGCGATTGTCTCGTTCTTGAGTATCTTGCGCGCCTTGGCCATCGGAAATTCCTTCCGAGTAACCACCTTTTCCTTCACGCCTCCGAAATCGATGAGCGCCATCTTCCATTTCCTCCATTGATAATCTTTTCCCATCCAGGATGCTGGAACCACAGCCCAGTCATTCCACGGGGACTAAATGTTATAAGCCATTCGTGCATGGGGCGCAAGATGTTTGGAAATTTTGGGGACATAATACTTTGCTCCCGGGAGCAGGATGGATCGTCTCATTGATGATTATGGAGCAAAGTATTATGTCCCCAAAATTTATGCTATGCTCGCACGATTCGTAGAGAGGAGAATATCCATGACCGATACCAAAATAACATTGCCAGAATCCGAAATCCCGACGCACTTTTACAACATCGCAGCGGACCTCCCAACCCCATTGCCGCCGCCTTTGCATCCCGCCACAAACCAGCCGATTGGCCCAGAGGCGCTCACCCCCATTTTCCCGATGGGCCTTATCATGCAGGAAGTATCGCTGGAGCGGGCGATTGAAATCCCTGAGGAGGTGCGGGACATCTATCGGCTCTACAGGCCAAGCCCTATTTTTCGAGCTCGCGCTCTTGAGGAGTATCTCGATACGCCCGCCAGGATCTACTATAAATCCGAGCACGTCAGTCCTGTCGGCAGCCATAAGCTCAATACCGCTCTGATGCAGGCCTATGTCAATAAAAAGGAAGGTGTGAAGCGCCTGGCGACCGAGACCGGCGCCGGCCAGTGGGGCAGCGCTTTAGCCTGTGCCTGTAAACTGATGGGCTTGGAATGTATGGTCTACATGGTTCGCGTCAGCTACGACCAGAAACCATACCGGCGCATCATGATGAAGACCTATGGCGCCGATGTCGTCGCCAGCCCTTCCAAGCTGACCGAGGCCGGTCGCCAGATGCTGGCTGAGCATCCGGACTCTCCCGGCAGCCTTGGCCTGGCCATCTCGGAAGCGGTCGAGGACGCAGCCAAGCGCGACGACACCAAGTATGCCCTGGGAAGTGTTTTGAACCACGTCTTGCTGCATCAGACCATTATTGGCCAGGAAGCCATAAAGCAGATGGAGCTCGCCGGCGACGAGCCGGACATTCTGATTGCCTGCCACGGCGGAGGCAGCAACTTCGCAGGACTTTCATTTCCGTTCATTGGAGAAAAACTCAAAGGAAAGCGCCCGAACCTGCGCGTGATTGCGGTCGAGCCCAGGGCTTGTCCGACTCTCACCGAAGGCCCGCGGAAATATGACTTCGGCGATGTTGCCGGCAATACGCCTCTTCTCATGATGCATACGCTCGGACACAAGTTCATTCCGCCGCCCGTACACGCCGGAGGGCTCCGCTATCACGGCTCGGCGCCTCTGGTCAGCCACCTGCTCGCGGCTGGTATGCTTGAGACCGAGGCTTATTATCAAGGTGAGGTCTTCGCCAGTGCGATCAAGTTCGCGCAGTGTGAAGGGACGATTCCCGCGCCGGAAACCGCCCACGCCATTCACAGCGCGATTGTTCATGCGCTCAAAGCCCGTGAGACCGGGGAACGAAAGGTGATTCTTTTCAACTTTTCAGGGCATGGCCATTTCGACCTGGCCTCCTACGATTCCTACCTGTCGGGCACTATGAATTTGCAGGCCTAAAATTTGGGGGACATAATACTTTTCTCCTGGCGGCAAGACCGATGCCGTCCAGTGCGGTGCGGGAGAAAGGTATTATGTCCCCCAAATTTTAAGAACAGCCGCTGGTTTCGCCGCAATTCATGCACTTATAGCAGGACCCGTTGCGCACCATGATGCTTCCGCACCCGGCACAGGTGGGAGCGTCGTCCAATGCGTACATCGACTTGTAATCACTCAATGCGGCCGAGGGCGCGGGTTCGGGGGAAGCCAAGGACGCTGTCTGAGGCTCACCCGCCACGTGAACTCCGGTCTGCAGCTGTTCTTCCCTGGGCAGGAACTTGGAAGCCAGCCATCGGAATATATAATCCACAATGGACTTCGCATAGGGCACTTCCGCATTGCCGGTATGGCCGGACGGCTCGAAGCGGACGTGTGAAAACTTGTCGATCAACACCTTGATCGGCACGCCATACTGCAGGGCGAGCGAGATCGCGGTGGCGAAGGAATCCATCAGGCCCGAAATAGCGCTCCCTTCCTTGGCCATAACGAGAAAGATTTCTCCCAGTTGCCCGTCGTCATACATCCCCACCGTGATGTAGCCCTCATGCCCGCCGATGTTGAATTTATGCGTTATGGCTTTGCGCTCGGAAGGCAATTTTCGTCGCACCGGTTTGTATACGATCTTATCCGCAGTGGCGTCCTTGGCTTTGGCTCCAAATCCGGTGGTGAGCGGCTGGGTCCGCTTGGAGTTGTCCCGATAAATGGCAATCGCCTTCACGCCCAATTTCCAGGACTGAGCGTAGATTTCTGCGATTTCATCGATCGTCATCTTCTCAGGGACATTGACAGTCTTGGATATGGCGCCTGAGATGAACGGCTGCACCGCGCTCATCATCTTGATATGGCCCATGTAAGGGATGCAGCGCGTTCCCCGTTGGGGTTTGAGGGCACAATCGAAAACCGGCAGGTGCTCCGGTTTGACGTTGGGCGCGCCTTCTATGGTGCCGTTTTCGTCGATATGCCTGGTGATGGCCTGGACTTCGGCTTCGGAATAACCTAATTTATTAAGCGCGGCGGGAACAGTGTTGTTGACAATCCTCATCGATCCGCCGCCCACGAGCTTCTTGAACTTCACGAGAGCAAGGTCGGGTTCCACGCCGGTTGTGTCGCAATCCATCATGAAACCGATGGTCCCCGTCGGAGCCAGGACGGTGGTCTGCGCATTCCGGCAACCGTGAACCGTACCCTCCAGCACGGCGAGATCCCAGCATTCCTGTGCGGCCTGCATCAAGTCCTTGGGGACACGATTCGGATCGACGTTCTGAACGGCAGCCCGATGCATGCGCATCACCTCGAGCAGGGGTTCACGGTTCTTCGCGTATTCCGCAAAAGGACCGAGGACGGCGGCAATGCGGGTGGATTGCAGATAGGCTTCGCCGGTCATAACTGAGGTGATCGCCGCGGCGAAATCTCTTCCTTCGTCGCTGTCATAGGCCAGGCCATTGAACATGATCAGGGCACCGAGATTAGCGTATCCCATGCCGAGAGGACGGAAATTATGGCTGTTTTGGGTGATTTTTTCCGTGGGATAGCTTGCATTGTCGATAGTGATCTCTTGCGCGGTGATCACGACATCGATCGCTTTGCGGAAACTCGCAACGTCGAAATTCCCCTGCGGATCGACAAACTTCATCAGGTTGAAGGAAGCCAGGTTGCAGGCCGAGTCGTCAAGAAACATGTATTCGGAGCATGGATTGGAGGCGTTGATCGGCGCCGTTGCCTTGCAGGTATGCCATTTGTTGATGGTGGTGTCGAATTGCATTCCCGGGTCGCCGCAGATGTGGGCGGACTCGGCAATCTTTGCCATCAGGTCGCGCGCTTTGTAGGTCTGCACGATTTCGTCCGTGCTCCGCTCTCTGGTAACCCAGGTCCCAT
>JGI20214J51650_10000738_pt1 | contig 20534 bp, 19 predicted proteins | sample WetSurMetagenome_FD_51650 | JGI IMG/M metagenome (IMG submission 51650) | reverse complement strand
GCCGCAGGGAGTTATATGAAGGCCCTCAATCAAGAGGGCCTTTTTATTTATCGTCTTACTCCCATCGGGAACAGCGCAGGTCGCCTGCGACTTGCCAAACTGAAATTGCGGGTATTGGGGAATCCGCGCTACAATCTCCTCAAAAAAATCAGGCGCCAGTTCTATGGCCCCGTAGGGGGCGCCAGACCTTCGAACTAATTACAAAATTATTTGTTATCGCCTAACGGTAATATATTGAGTGATACCTGCCAATCATTATGCAAATCCGATGGAGCTGATATCACCGCACCAACCACGAGATTCGAGAATGGCCCATCTGTCCCGGATACCTGATCGAGAGTAAGCCATGTATGTCCGGAAATGACACCGTTCTCTAAGTCATGACCACCATCGTATAAATCGCATACTGTGCTGGTCAAGTTTACCAAATCACAAAGCCTGAGCATCGCATCTATAGCATCAGATCTGGATTCATATGAGCCATAAGTACCATAAAATCCCAAACCTTTGCCGTAATCCATAAACATCTGATCTTTGAATCCGGGCAAAGGGTTCTTTACATTTCGAACGAAAAAAAGACTATCATCGGCTCCGACGCTGTCGCCTATAACATTTGCGAATTTATTATCAAAATCATCGACCAACGCGCCAAATTTGCGGCAGAATTCGTTTTCACTAACACCCGCTTTATATTCCGCCAGCATGAACCTGTCGAAATCAACCGCTTGTTCGTTTTCAACAACTACGCCGGCATTACCTCCGAAAGATTCCGCCCTCAGCATCGAATATACTTTAACGCCGTTGATATAAAACTCCCAATTGCTCTTCGCCTTTACGAGCAAATGATTTTGAGCGTTCGAACCAACCTTCACTGCGTCGCTGGCGGTCCATTCAGATATGTCGGACCATTTACCCCCCTCGAATTTGCCAACATTGAACGATCCATCAGCGCTGATTAGGAAAAAGTATTCATTATCATAATCTCGTCCGCCGAAACTAAGGCCGTATCCCCAATCGGTAACTCCACCTGTATGAGTCGTAATAGCCGAAACAAAAAATCCTCTCTCGATTTTCTCGACTATCTGCCATATGGAACTCAGGTGTTCAGAGTGGTTATCAAAATGCAGACAGCTATCGGAGATATTAATTGTTGCCTCTTGAATTTGAACCCATCCATGGGCATTATCGTTGAATTGATCGAAAACGATTGTTTCCACAGATTGAGCAATACCGTGATTTGGCATTAACCATAATAAAATTATTAGAAGTGGGAAAATTATTCCCAACAATTCATGACAAACATTTGCTACTTTCATAACGATACTCCTTTAATTGAAATCTAAGTAGATTGATTTCCATTAACAGATGTTGCTCAAATCGATGGTGTTCAAGAGGCAACTTTTTTGACCCCAAAATGTTATCAATATTCAAGTAATTGTCTATAACCGTTAAGCCATTTCACAAGTTCCGTTGCGAAACATGAAAAGGGCCAAAACATTAAGTGGCGATTTCCTATTTCAGGCGTAATTGATTCAGGCCTACCAAAACCCATACGATTATATCTTCTCAAGTATTAACTTGCTAATGACAACGTTGATTGTTTATCATATGGCATAGAAGTCTTTAATTCATAACTTCATTAAACCGGAGGAACTATGAAAATCCGTTGCACATTACTTGCCGTTGCGTTGCTGTTTTGTTTCGCAGCTGCCACGTTCGCGGAAGATATGCCTTACACGCCAGGATCTGTATGGAACCTAACCTTTGTTAAAACTAAGGGAGCAGGGGGAGATGACTATATCAAAAATCTCGCTCAAAATTGGAAAAAGGTGCAGGACGAGGCCATAAAACAAGGATTGGTAATCTCGTACAAGGTCTTGACAGGCGATGCGGCTAATAGAGATGACTGGGATATGCTCCTGATGGTTGAGTTTAAAAATTACGCAGTTATGGACACTCCTGAACAAAAATGGGAGGAAATTATGACAAAAGTAATCGGCAATGATACCAGCCAGAAACAGGGTAATATATCGCGGGAAGAGATGCGCGAAATTCTGGGCGGCAAAACCATGCGCGAAATCATCCTGAAGTAATATATCAGTACCAAATGGTTGGCATACGTCCTCGTATGCCAGCCACACCCCAAAAAAGGAGGTTTTATCTACACTCGAGAAGCGCTGCTTGATATCCATGAGCGATCCCATAGAAGCTTGATAAAGCTTTTGGAATATTGCCGCCAATTCAGCGCCGATGAGATAAATCGCGAGTTTACCGGTTTTGGATATCCGACGCTGCGGCTATTATTTTATCATACAATTGGCGCCGAGCAATACTGGACAGGTGTGTTGCAAGGCCACTTTGATGCTGAAGATGCCGATTCTCTTTATCCCACCACCGAATCGCTGCAGAAGTACTGCCAGGATGTGTCCGCCATTACTGAGGGCTATCTGCATTCAGCGTCGCCAGAGGAATTGAACACCCCGCGCAAAATGATTACCGACCCGAATCAAGAACGTATCTTGGCTCCCGCTCTTGTTATTATGCGTATTCAGACTCATATTTATCATCACCAAGGGCAAATTTTAGCGATTTGCCGGCTTTTAGGAAAACCTGCCGAGCGGATGGATTTTCCCATTATTTAATTAGCGCTCTTTCCTACGTCCCCTCAGAAACCCGCCCAAATAGCGGCGGGTAAACCTCTTCCTGACGGCTTTGGTTTGTGTAGCGACACGGCTTGCCGTGTCGAAACTTAATATTATTATAAGTATTTCGCATCACAATGGCAGGCAAGAACGCCTGCCGCGCAGCAAAATAAAGGAATAGCATAATTGCGCTAACCACTCGCCGAAAGAAAAGACCCCATCTGGGGGCTTTTCGATCAGCGCAGCAAGCAGGTGACGCTTGTGTCTGATGGTTCCGATTCGCGGAGGATGTCGGAACTTCTTTGGAATATTGCGGTTGTTTATATTCGGTATTATTCTAAAATAATGCACGATAGAAAAATAACCAAATGAGGTGTAATCATTATGAAAAAGAGCGTAACCGTTAAGGGTGAATCCCCATCTCGGTTGATAGATGCAAAGATCAAGGAATTGGACGACTGGAGGGGCAAAACGCTCTCCCATATCCGCGCGCTCATCAAACAGGCTGTTCCTGAGGTGGTCGAGGAGTGGAAATGGAGCGTTCCGGTTTGGTCTCATAATGGTATTATCTGCACCGGCGANACGTATAAAAGCGTCGTAAAACTGACTTTCCCCAAGGGCGCATCGCTAACGGACCCCTCAGGATTATTCAATTCCAGCGTTGAAGGCAACGTCAGGCGCGCCATCGATTTCCATGAGGGTGATGAAATAGATGAAGGCGCATTCAAGACGCTGATTCGCGCGGCTGTAGTCCTTAACAGGTCATCGGCCCATTAGTCGAATCAGGTGCTTTATCCACTGCATAAGGACGTTAACAACGATACCAGGAGGTCATATCTACACCCCAGAATCATTAATTGATATCAATAAGCGGGCACATAGCAGTTTCAAAAAGCTGTTAGAGCATTGTCGCCAATTCAGTATTGAGGAAATAAATCGCGAGATGGAGGGTTTCGGATACCCAACGCTGCGACTGCAACTGTACCATATACTCGGCGCTCAAGGGTATTGGATCGGAGTACTGCAAGGGCGTATGGATGCCGATGAGAATGATCCGCTTTACCCCAGCATCGAATCGCTTGAAAGATATCACGAACAGATATTAAAGATGACCGAGGAGTATCTGCAAGGGGCTTCAGTGGAGGAAGTAAGTACTCCACGCAAAATGATGACCTGGCAGAATATCGAGCGCACCTTAATCCCCGCGCAGGTGGTCATGAGAACTGTGACGCATCTATATCAACATCAAGGCCAGATTATGGCGATTTGCAGGTTGTTGGGAAAACCTGTAGATCGTGGGATGGATTATCCAATAATATAATTGAAATACTATTTCCATTTGCGGTGGAAACTATATCCTGATGGCTTTTGTCTGTCAGGGCCCGCCTTACTATCATCTTACATTACAAATGATACGCGAGGTTGTGTAATGTCCTACAAAACACTTCCTCCATTTTCCATTATCGTAGCATATATTTCGATTTATCTTCAATATTTCTCATCCATTAAGGCACAAATTGAATCGCATATTTGTTAATTTTCCCGATAGCTTAATATTGTCAACTTAAATAAAGGAGGAGAATATGGCCACCGGACAGCCATATACAATCACCCGTTACACAGTCAAAGAGGGCAGAGAAAATGCCTTTAAATCGGCCTGGGAGAACATGGCCCGCGAAGCGATGAGGCATTATAAGATTGGCGGCAATCCGAGATTACTCCAGGATCCCAACAATCCCCGAAATGTTATCACTTATGCGGAGTGGATTCATCTAAACGATATCCAGGATTGGATGCAGCAACCCTATTTCAAGGAATTTGTGCAGACATGTCAGGAACTCTGTGACAGCATCGACCGCAATGTTTTTAACGTAGTACTCGATCTGCCAATCAAAACCCCGGAATTCGAAAAGGTTAAAAGAGGGAGATAAGTTAGCATTCCAAGCCGCCCAAAAAGCGTTAAAAGATTGCCCTCCGGATAACGGTATTAGCCTCATATCTGGAGGGCTTATTATTTCAAAGTAAAACCGGGGATCATAGCGACCCCCGGTAAGCTTNTTATGCAAATGCAGGTAAAATCTATTATCTGCNCGTTCCAGCTCTGGCTGTAGCCTCAGCTTTCATCCGCTGTTTTTCCGTTTGTTCAGTCTGAACTACATTGAATATTTCCCGTCTACCGGATTCTACCAGATCGACGAACAGGTGATACTCCTTTTTCCAATCGTCGCTACTGGTCGTATTATGCATTGCCTGGTCATAATCGGCCAGATCGTTGTAAGTGGTTTCCATAATCAATGTATAATATTGCCCGGTGAGATCGGTCAATACCCGATCCGGGCCATACCCTCTTAAGGAAACNATATTAGCGATCATTCGCTTGAGTGAATCCATAGCCTCTTTGGCTTTCCCGAACTTTAGCTGAAAGATGTCTCGTACTACAATCACAACAAACCCCCTGTTTGACTAATGGTTTTGGCTTCAATCCTATCGGATTGTAAAACAATACGGTATTCCATACTTGTTTTCAAAAAACTTTCGAAAATTGATTTATGTTCCTGACCATTCAAAGCAGTTCCGGATTTCGGGAAACTGGTCATCCAATCTGTATTATTCGCAATGTAACTTATTAAAGGAGGCAATTTAAACCCACGTTAATGGTAAGAAAGGAATGCCGCTTGACTGTCCACTCTCCGAATAATATATTCTGCTTAGATTAAGATTTCTCAAGCGGGCGTAATTCAGTGGTAGAATGTCAGCTTCCCAAGCTGGACGTCGTGGGTTCGAATCCCATCGCCCGCTCTTGATATTGTAGTCAGATACTTAACGGCCAAGGAAAAAGGAGATAGAATTGGAACGAAAAACTGTNGCGGCCAATACCGGTATNAGCCTTGGAACGGCTATAGCGGTCGTCATCTCATGGTCCGTCAATCATTCGATTCTCTGGGCCATACTGCATGGCTTTTTAAACTGGTTTTATGTAATTTATTACGCACTCGGTTTCGGTCACGGGAAGTAGGTCAAATTTTCTCAGAAATTTGACCATTAAATGGATAGATTGGAGTAAACAGTTTTGGCAGTCCCCATAATCGCTATAATCGGCCGGCCCAATGTTGGCAAATCGACCCTGTTCAACCGCCTCATCAAGCGGCCTCATGCTATCGTGGATGATATGCCCGGAGTAACCCGCGACCGATTATATCGTCCTACCACCTGGAATGGTGTTGAGTTTATGCTGGTAGATACCGGCGGCTTGCTTGTCGGAACGGCCGACCCGCTGGCTCAGCAGGTAACTCAGCAAGCCCGGATTGCCATCGAGCAGGCCGATGTTATCGTCTTTTTACTCGATGCCCGAACCGGTTTGCAGGATGAGGATATCCGGATTGCCCGCGATCTCAAGCGTTCCGGAAAACGGGTCATCGTCGCGCCCAACAAAGTTGATACTGCCAAAGACGAGCTTGGAGCACATGAATTTTACTCATTGGGCTTTAAAGAGATATATCCTATCTCATCGGCTAATGGACGAAATATCGGCGATCTGCTTGACGCCATGGTCGAGGGTCTTCCCAAAGAGCCGGTCGATGAATCCCCCGAGGATATCAAAGTGGCAATCGTAGGGCGGCCTAATGTAGGCAAATCATCCCTAATCAACGCTATGACCGGACGAAACGTGACTATCGTGGCTCCTCTCGCGGGCACCACCCGCGACGCCATAGATACCCGTTTTGAAGCTAACGATAAGAAATTTATGCTTATCGATACCGCCGGCTTGAAAAAGAAAAATATCTACAAAGACGATCTCGAATTTTACACTTCGCTTCGCACCATGCGCGCCATCTCGCGGGCCGATATCGTTGTTCTGGTAGTCGATAGCATCGATAATCTGGTGGTGGGCGACTTGCGTATCGCCACTGAGGCTGCGGAGCTTTTCAAAGGGCTGATTTTCGCGGTTAATAAATGGGATGTTTTCGAAAAAGAGGAAACCAGCGCTGATCTTATCCGTCAGGCGATTAAGGATCGGGCGCCTCTTTTCACCTACGCTCCGATTCTCTTTATCTCCGCCAAAACAGGTCTTCGCGTTCATAAAGTTTGGGAGACAATTGAGCAGGTGGCTGAAGAGCGAAAAAAGCGGATTCCCACCGCTGAACTTAATGCCTTTATCAGCAAACTTGTCGAAAGCAATCCTCCACCCGCACAGGGGGGGAGGTTTATCAAAATTTTCTATGCTACTCATGCCGAGGGTGACCCACCCACATTTATCTTCTTCTCAAATCACGCCAAATATATCGAAACGTCTTATATGCGTTTCCTAGAAAACCGGATAAGGGAAAAGTACGGNTTTATTGGTACGCCTCTAAAGCTAATATTCAAATCCAGGAAATAAGATGGTTACGATTATNTTCAGCGCTATAATCGGATATCTTTTCGGCTCAATCCCCACCGGCGTTTGGGTGGGGAAAATATTCCGTGGTATCGATATCAGAGAGCAAGGNTCAAAATCAACNGGGGCCACCAATGTTTATCGGGTTTTGGGTATTCGCTTAGCAATCGTTGTTTTGCTTATCGATATCGCCAAAGGNTTTTTTGCCGCTTATTTGGGATCGAAAATTTATCTGGGCGATACGCTTCTTTCGCCTAATCAACTGGCTATGATCGCCGGTATATTGGCCATAGTAGGGCATCTCTTTCCGCTCTTTGCCGGGTTTCACGGAGGGAAAGGAGTCGCCACCGGAGCTGGTATGCTTCTATTTTTAGCGCCGCTTGAAGTGGCATTCGCNCTTGTGATCTTTATTGTTACAGTTGCTCTGACCCGCTATGTATCGCTTGGTTCGATTCTGGCCGCTTTGTTTTTTGCGCTATCAATTTTAATCCAAAAATATTTATCTCATTATCCACTGGGTAACGAGATAATTGGCCTGTCCTTACTTATCCTTGTTTTGATATTGTATACACACCGGGCCAATATCAGGCGTCTAATTCAGGGAACAGAAAATAAGCTGGGGGCAAAAAAGACATGACAAAAGTATCGGTTCTCGGTGCCGGTGGATGGGGTATTGCTATCGCTAACCTTCTTTGCGAAAAAGGTTATCAGATTGCTCTCTGGGAATTCGATAANACCGCCGCTNATGAACTTTCCAAATCTCGTGTTCTGNCCGCCAAACTTCCCGGTATTCGCTTGAATGATTCTATTATTGTGACTAACGAACTTNCTCAGGCAGTCGATAATTCAGAATTCATCAATTTCGTGGTTCCTTCGCAAACTCTGCGTTCCGTGGCCCGTAAAATCTCCGAAATCAAAACCGATAAAAGGCCGATCCTGATAACACTCGCCAAGGGGATCGAGGTCGATACCCTTAAGCGGATGTCTGAGATTCTTGAAGAAACGCTGCCCCAAACTGGATACTCCGGTATCGCAGCTCTTTCCGGTCCATCGCACGCTGAAGAGGTCTCGCGTGGTATTCCCACGGCAGTTGTGGCGGCTTCAAAGAATAAAGAAATAAGCAGCGCTGTTCAAAACCTTTTCAGAACTCCCCGTTTTCGAGTATATACATCAGACGATATTACGGGAGTAGAGCTGGCTGGATCACTAAAGAATATCATCGCTTTGGCTGCGGGCATGCTTGATGGCCTTGGTTTGGGCGATAATACCCGTGGGGCGCTTCTTACGCGGGGCTTGGCTGAAATCGTCCGTATGGGCAAAAGGCTTGGCGCCGACCCAATCACCTTTTCAGGTCTTTCCGGTGTGGGCGACCTGGTCACCACTTGCTTGTCCCATCATTCTCGAAACCGCTATGTGGGTGAGCAGATAGGCCTTGGGAAAAGCCTCCAGGAGGTCCTTTCCGGCATGAGCATGGTTGCCGAGGGTGTCCAGACTACCAGGTCGGGGTACCAGCTTTCGAGGCTGCATAAGGTTGAAATGCCAATTACGGCTCAGGTACACCATGTTCTTTTCGAGGGCAAATCTCCGGCTGAGGCTATGAGCGATCTCATGGTCCGCGATCCCAAGCCTGAAGACTGGAGTTAAGCTCTCAACGGCATCCTTACAATCCATTGATTATTTGATGCAGCATGGCAATCGTGCATGCCAGAATGCCTTTTTGTGGATAGAATCCGAATAGTTTCTCCCGCGCTAACGTATAATACCAGAAGAATTGATTGGTTTTAGCTATTAAACGAGGGTAATGGCTGTAACAATAAAAATCACCACACCCGAAAACGGGTTATTCAACGGGGTTTTTCATTCATCATTTCCCAAAAATACCTTGCAAGGTTACCCCTTTTCTACAATATTTACCCTTTAATGATAATAACTATACTCCGTTGGCGGATTGGATAATGGCGAAAAAAGTAAATTTAAAGATCGATTTTGAAAAATCCATGGAGGAACTCGAAAAGATCGTCGGAGATCTCGAATCGGGTACTCTTACCCTGGACCAATCAATTGAGGCATTCGAACGGGGCATTGAGCTTTCGAANNTNTGTCANAAACGGCTTGAAGCCGCCGAGGAACGGGTCAAAAAACTGCTCGAAAAAACTAACGGCGAGATTGGCCTGGAACTCTTTGAGGAAGAAGAAGGAAATACTAATGGATAAGTTGTTGCCGCTGGTAAACTCCCCCTCTGATCTTAAAATATTAAAACTTGACGATTTGCCGATCCTGGCCGCTGAAATACGCGAGCTGATTATCGATGTTTGCGCCAAGAATGGCGGACACCTTGGCGCCAGTTTGGGTGTGGTAGAGCTTATTACTGCGCTGCATTACGTTTATGAAGCCCCCAAGGACATTATTATTTATGATGTCAGCCATCAGGCCTATACGCATAAGATTTTAACCGGCAGGCGTGATACATTTCCCACTATCCGCACCGCTGGCGGCCTCTCGGGATTCTGCACNAGAAGCGAATCGGAGTACGATCCATTCGGCGCAGGCCATGCCTGTACGTCGCTTTCGGCCGCCCTTGGATTTGCCGCGGCCCGCGATCTTAAAGGCGAAGATAACAAAGTCATCGCAGTTGTTGGAGATGGTTCTCTTACCGGCGGCATGGCTTGGGAGGGGTTGAATCAGATAGGCTCCTCGGGANGGAATATCCTCGTGGTTTTAAATGATAATAAGATGTCTATTTCGAACAATGTTGGCGCCATTGCCAAATATCTCACTGAGATTCTGGCGGATGAGCCNTACAACAAGCTTAAAAATGAAATCTGGCATCTCTCCGGCCGATTGCCCAAGCATGAAAAGGTTCGCGGCGTGGTGGCCATGATGGAAGAAGCTCTAAAGGGGGTTATGGTTCCGGGCATTATCTTCGAAAAATTCGGATTCCGCTATTTCGGTCCTATCGATGGCCACGATATAAAGCTTCTAGTGAAGACCCTTGGCAACATAAAAAACCTGCCCGGGCCGAAATTTCTGCATATCAGTACCATCAAAGGAAAAGGGTATGAGTTTGCCGAAAACGATTATCTGCGATTCCACGGCGTTCCAAAGTTCGATAAGGTAACCGGCAAAACGCTTTCGATAAGCAAATCTCTACCATATACCAAAGTTTTTGGCGAAACAATGGCCCATCTTGCCTNCAATGATAAAGCAATCTGTGCGGTTACAGCCGCTATGTGNAGCGGCACAGGCCTGGAGAAATATGCCAAAGATAATCCGGATCGTTTCTTCGATGTTGGTATTGCCGAACAGCATGGGGCAACTTTCGCAGCTGGTTTGGCTGCCTGTGGCTTAAAGCCGTTCTATGCCGTCTATTCAACCTTCCTGCAACGCGGATTTGATCAGGTCATGCACGACGTTGCGCTGCAAAGACTACCTGTACGTTTCTGTATGGACCGCGCCGGCGTGGTGGGAGATGACGGACCAACTCATCATGGCTGTTTCGATATCTCATTTTTGCGCCCTATTCCCAATATGGTCATATTTGCGCCCAAGGATGGCCGCGAGTTTCGCGATGGCCTGAATTTCGCCGCTAATTTTAACGATGGTCCCTTTGCTATCCGCTACCCCAGNGAGANCGTACCAGAGGAAAGCGTTGAGATGGATTTCCAGTCCCTCGAACTTGGAAGCTGGGAGATCATTCGAGAAGGTAGCGATCTGGCAATTNTCGCGGTCGGAAGCATGGTTTATCCTGCCTGGAAAGCCAGCGAAATCCTCGAAAAGGACGGCATTAGCTGTCGTGTGGTCAATGCCCGTTTTATCAAACCGATGGATGAGAAAATTCTTTCCGATACGTTCGAAAAATTTGGCAGCATTCTTACCGTTTGCGAAAATTCCATACTTGGAGGTTTCGGTGAGGGGGTCCTGGATTGGATGACTGAAAAAGNAATTAGCGACGTTCATATAAAAGACCTTGGTATTCCCGATCGATTTATTGAGCATGGCCCTCGTGAGGCTCTTTTGCATAAAATTGGCNTGGATTCCGAGGGGATTGCTTCGGCGGCCCTGGAGCTTCATCAAAGTGCGAAAAGATCAACCCGTTCTCGGAAACAAAATTGAAAACCATCGGCATTGCGATTCATACTGATCGACCGCTAATCAAGGAAACAACGGATCGTGTCATTNACTGGTGCAATAATAATGGTATCGAATGCCGGATGTGCGAAGGCGCGGTCAAAATCGTAGATCACGCTGAACTTGCTATCGCCAGCGAAGATATCAGCACAATTTGCGAAGCTATTATTACTCTGGGCGGGGACGGCTCGATATTGGCATCAGCCCGAGCATTTGGAAAGTATGGAGTTCCTATTCTGGGAGTTAATCTTGGCAAACTCGGTTTTCTTACCGAGGTGGCTCAAAATCAGGTCGAAGATGCACTTTCCCATCTAAAGGAAAATAAATTTAGGATAGAAGAGCGTATGGCTCTTGAAATTACGTTTCCAAACCACACAACCCTGACCGCGTTAAACGATGTTGTGGTCGATCATGGTGAGCAGATCCGTCTGGCCAGGATGGACCTCTTATCGAATGGCGAGTTTGTCTGCCCCTACGATGCCGATGGGGTAGTAATCGCCACTCCAACTGGTTCAACTGCTTATTCGCTTTCAGCCGGTGGGCCGGTTATCGATCCTGTTATGAATGCTGTTGCGGTCACTCCAATCTCGCCCCACACCCTGGCTCTTCGGAGCATTATCTTCCCGGCCGAAAATATCCTCACTATTCGCGCTGGGTTAAATGAGATGGATTTACGGATTGCGCTCGATGGTCAGATCATGGGCACTCTCTCGAGCGGTCAGGAAGTAATAATTAAAAAAGCCAAATACAAAGTTAAATTGATAAAATTCGAGACCAAATCGTTCTATGAGGTGCTGCGCACCAAGCTGCATTGGGGAGCCAGGCCTCTTTTCAACTCATAATGCTGGCGCATTTGCATATTGAAAATTTCGCCTTAATCGACCGGCTGGATATCGACTTTGGCCAGGGCTTGAATGTCCTAACCGGCTCGACCGGGGCCGGCAAGTCTATTATTGTCGGTGCTCTGGACCTTATCCTGGGCGGCCGAGGCAGCGAAGAGATCATACGTACGGGCGAAGCAGCCTGTATTGTCGAGGGAATATTTACTCTTGAAAGCCCAGCACTTGCCAACAGATTAAAAGAGTTATTCGATATTACCGTTGATAGCAAGACTATCACTATCAGACGTGAGTACAAGCGCAAAGGCGGAGGCCGAGCTTTCATCGAGGGCGCTCAGGTTTCGCTCTCGGAGCTCAAGGAGATATCGGAGGATTTAGCCGATATCCTGGGCCAGCATTCGCATCAGTCGCTGCTTGATCCGGCTACGCACTGCGGATACCTGGATCGGTACGCCGGATTAGAGGCAAGAGTTGCCGATCTTCGTACCCTCTATAACAATGCTGTTAGCCTACGAACCGATATTCAATCGGCAGATCGCGTCGCCAAAGAAATCAACGATAGGATTGATCTCCTAAGTTTCCAGCTTACCGAAATCGAGCGTGCCAATCTGAAAATCGGCGAAGAAGAAAAACTTAAAGATGAGAAAAAGCTTCTGGAAAACAGCCAGAAGATTCGAGATACGGTCCAATGGACCACCCGAATATTATTGGAAGATGATGGCTCGGCTATCGAAAAAATCGGCGAAGCGGAAAAAGGATTAAATCCGATCACCCCGGCAAGCGATACAGTTAAAGAAATCGCGGCTTCCCTTCGAGGCGCGTCCGATTCGATTCGCGAATCTGTCAACGCGCTGGAAAGCCTGGCTGCCAAACTTGACGATGATCCCTTGAGATTGGAGGAAATTAACGCTCGACTCGACGAAATATTTCGTCTTCGGAAAAAGTATGGTGGCACCATTGAGGATATCTTAAAATACGCCATTAATTCCTTCGACGAGCTTTCCAAACTTAAAACAAAAGAACTTGATACCAAAAGCGTCAAAGAACGTTTTGATAAGGTTACCTTACAACTGAGCAAACTGGGCCAGGAGGTCTCGGCTGCCAGAAAGAAGGCCCGGCCCGGTTTTGAAAAACTTGTCATCGAAAAACTTGTTTTAATGGGCATACCCAAAGCGCAATTCCAAATTGATATCATTTATGCCGAAAATCCGGATGGTTTCTACAAAACAGATGGTAAGAACCTGGGGGGAGATACTACCGGGTTTGATATTGTCGAATTTCAGTTTTGCGCTAATCCCGGCGAGGGTTTGAAACCTCTGGCCAAAATTGCTTCGGGCGGCGAAATTTCGCGGGTAATGCTTGCGCTTAAAAATGCATTTTTACGCAAACGCGGCGGAACCTGCGAGGTTTTCGATGAGATCGATGTGGGCATCTCAGGTGATGTGGCCGCCAAAGTTGCCCGCCAGCTAAAAGAGCTATCTAATAAGCACCAGGTGATCTGTATAACGCACCTGGCTCAGATCGCCTCGATGGGTGACCTCCATTTTAGAGTATTTAAAAGCGNTCAAAAAGGAAGATCTGTCACCCAAGTGGAACCGCTTAATCGTGAGGAGAGGGTAAAAGAAATTGCTTCTCTTATTTCCGGAGAAAAGATATCTCCAAAAGCTTTAGCGGGAGCGGAGGAGCTTTTGCGTATGGCTGGCAAGGAGCTTTCACAACAATGAGTTGGTTTCGTTGGAATTTACCCAATCTCCTCTCTGGCTTAAGGCTCATTCTCATTATTCCATTTGTGATGGCACTTAAACAAAATGACCATCTATTAGTAATCCTCGTCGCCGCTACAATCGTTCTAACCGATTTTTTGGATGGCCAATTGGCACGAGCCTGGCATGTGATATCCGAAACTGGCAAAATTCTCGATCCCTTATCGGATAAGGTATGCACTGCACTCGCTGCTTTAAGCCTGGTATATTACCGCGGTTTTCCATTATGGCTGCTTGTTTTGATCGCGGTCCGCGATTTTGCCATTCTCGTGGCTGGTGTAATACTCATGAAATACAGGCATATTGTGCCGGTTTCAGATATGGTTGGACGGGNGACCATGACCGTAGTCTCCACTTGTCTGTTGATTTATCTGTTTAGTCTTGATTTGTTTAAATTGCCTATGATTATTATAACAGTTATCGTAATTGTGATTTCGGCTATCTCCTATGGCCATAATTTTTATACACTTATGCGACGGAAACCTGTTTGAACGGTTTCGCTTGTTATGGACGGAATAATCGTGTATCATTAGGCGCGATTGATAAACACTAAACCGAGTCAGGGGCTTTTCGGTCAAAATATATGCAACANGTAGCCCCTTTTGGCGGTATCTTATGTGTGAAGAGGAGGATTGATGAAAAGTAGATTTCTCATGGCTTTTATGATGGTTGCGATTTTAGCTCCACTTGCCACCGCAAAAAAAGAAAAAACCATTACCTACAAAGATAGCACCCTGACTGATGCCAAGTACGGCTATACCATGACGGTTTCGAATAACTGGAAGGTTAGGGCACAAACTGAGCCAAGTACCGAACGCGCATATCTGGAGAAGAAAAATTATTCCGTAAATCGCATGATCCAGACTTATGGCGGCGATTATACTATCCCGACCGTAATGCTATTCGCCACCGATTTTAACGGGACGGTTGAAGATTTCGAGGCCCTATTGGTAAAGAGCCTTGAGGAGCATCGCACCGATAACGAGATTATAAGCAAACTTGGCCTCCTTCAGGATAGCGAGCTTATTACATCGATTGAATCCAGGGTCGACTCCATAACCGCCAGGCAGATTATTTTGAAGCGAAATTATAAAAGGCTTTTGGCTAACGACGCTTACGGTAGCCAATCTGTCACTCAGCAGGTTGAGAAGGTCATCAACGATCACGAAGTACATGAGATTTTCGCTTTCAAAAAGGGTAATACCCTGTTTGTGTTTCATGCATTCAGCGAACGCGAATTCTATGGCAAGGAAAATAAGGCTGAATTCGAGGCTATGGCCGCTTCAATTGCTTTCAGATCTCAGCAATAGGTTTAATTTCGGATAGAAATTCGATAAAATCAGAGTTCTATCCGGAGNCCCGGAAGAGAGCTACTTTTTATCGGTCAACCCATACTTTTTTAGCCGTTTAGAGAGATTTCCCCGATCCGTCTTCAGTAACTTTGCGGCCTGCGTGATATTGCCGTTGGCTTGCNTTAGTGTTTCTTCTAAAAGTGCTTTTTCAAAGCGTTCTGTATGCTCGGCGAGCGACATTGAAGGCNTCAAGGCATNCGATTTTGTTTCCAAAACAGAACCGGTNTTCCCCGGCAAAGCTTGCAAGATATCGCTATCGGTAATGATATCCCTCTCCGCCATGGCCGAGGCTCGCTCNATTATATTCCGTAGTTCGCGTATATTTCCAGGCCATGCATAATAAGATAACTCTGAAATCGCTTTTGAATCCAAGCGTAATCGCCCATAGCCCATGCTATCCAGAAAATGCCGGGTCAGAAGCGGGATATCCTCATACCGCTCACGAAGCGGGGGGATGGTAACGGGAATGACACTTAACCGAAAATAAAGGTCCTCTCTAAAATGCCCCTCATGGGTTTCTTTTAGCAGGTCCTTATTGGACGCCGATACAATTCTTACATCAACTTTTATCTCGCGCGACGCCCCCAGCCGCTGTATTATCGATGTTTCTATCACTCGAAGCAGTTTGGCTTGATGTTCTTGCCGAAGCTCGGCAACCTCATCGAGGAATAGGGTTCCTCCATCGGCCGCTTCGAACTTACCCTTATGTAGAGCGACCGCTCCCGTGAATGCACCCCTTTCATGTCCGAAAAGCTCCGATTCAAACAATTCGCTCGGTATGGCAGCGCAGTTAACCGCTACAAACGGTCCTGTAGCTCGCGTTGAAGCAAAATGCAGATACCGCGCGGCCATTTCCTTGCCTACACCAGGTTCGCCATAAATGTAAACGCGGCTTTCCGAAGCCGCTATTTTTCGAAGCTTTTCGCGTAAGAGACTAATACATTCGGATTCGCCCACCATATCGTTTTGAGATAATAGCGTGCGACGGAGGCGGATCACTTCCGATTCCAACTCGCGTTGTTTGACAGCATTTAGCGAATCAAGTAAAAGTTCTGCGGGATCGGGTGGTTTCTCGATAATATTAAAGGCCCCCAGCCGAATGGCCTCGATCGCTTTTTTTATTGTTGCCTGGCCGCTGACTATTATTATTGGCGCATCGACTCCATTAAATCGCAGCGCCTTGAACAGATCCATCCCATCAATATCCGGTAGCCCCAAATCAAGAATGATGAGATCATAAGTGTTTTCTCTGACCATTAACATCGCCGCACCGCCACTTGCTGCGCTTTGCGCGGAGAAGCCATGGTCTTTATAAAACGTGATAAGCGAGTCAGCAATTGAACGATCATCGTCAATAATGAGTACGCTATGATTNTTATCCATACCGTATACTAATGCGAAATATGGTATTCTGTCAATCGGTTTGAAAATCAAAAACCCCGAAATGTATTACAATCGGGGCTTAGGCTATATTTAATGCCGATTATTGCTTAAGTGCCCCCGGCATCTCATTTTTTCCNTCAACCAGGGTCATATATTTAATAAGATTCCCCGCNACATACATTCTGTAAAGATACTTTTCGCTATTGACAGCCTCCAATAACCACGATGTATTTAAATGCGATTCCACACGGGGGTTGTTCTTAATTATATCCGCCAGATAAATTCGAAATTGATCTATAAATGCCCATTCAGCTGTTTTGCGACCGATATTCGTTGGCTTTTTGAGCAGCCTTAATGCCACCAGCACTTTGCGTCTGACCGCTTCGTTTCCGGTAGCGAAAGCCCGCATCTTAAGATAGATCGGCATCAGGGGAGAATCCAGCGCAATCCCGAAGTTGGCGTATTTTATACTGGCACTTCTCTTATCANGCATCTTAAATAAATCTCGGTATATCTTCCATCCGGCCAGATACTTATTCTTTAATTGAAGTGCATATCTGGTATATTGAATCGAATAATGTGGCGCAAGGGGCCAGAAGAATAACCTTATCCTATCCTGTCCTTCCATAGTGAATTTAAATGAGCGCTCCCAGAAAAAGAATCGATCCATCTTATGCAGATTGTCCTTTTCAGGATAACTGGAGAAATANCCGCATAAGTAATCCATAACTTCGCCGGACTTTTTGCCAAAGATTGCCGCCACTTCGTCAATACTATATACACCAACGCTGTTTTTCAGGAGAATCTCCTTAACCAGATCCGGAGTGGAATCGATTCGTTTACCTCCATAACGAGGAGCGGCAATATAGTTTCCCTCATCGCCGGTATAATAAACTGTGTTCCTACCGTACTCTTTTTCAATAACTTCCATAGAATTCAACACTGATCCCATAGTGCCCATAATGGACGTAGAGTCTTTCAGGAATACCATTCTCTCAAAATCGGGGATATTTTCCTCGATCAGATTAAAAGTCTTAAGTTTGAAACCGTACATTTTCTCAAGGGTTTGAGTTACCGGGTAGTCGCGGGCTAAAAGATTATAATAGTCGCGGAACGTTATCGCCTGGAAATCTACCTTAAGCTTTAGCAGCCCCATTAGATTGGCCCTGGAATCGAGCCCGCCGCTCAAAGACAGTATCTGCTTTCTATCCTTGAAATAGGATGCTCTGTTCCCCAGCCCGACCAGGAAAAGATCGTGCAAATCATTAACATATTCGCCGGTCGGACGATCATCCCACCGATCATCAAAATTGTACTTATGAATTTGCTGTATTTTTACCTGGCCGATTTTGGTGTTAATCACCATTAGCGAACAGGGGAGGAGCCTATGGATATTTTTAAATAGCGTTCTATTTCCCAGGGAAGCCGAAAATAGGAAATATTCCATCATCGAATTATTATCGAACTCTATTGACGGTAATACTCCTGTCGTAAACTTCATGATTCGCGCCAGTACCAGGCCATTCTTGTCCGCATAAGTATATGCCGGTAATCGTCCGAGCGCATCGTTGAATATTATAACCGTGGATGCCGCATTATCGATATAATAAACAATGAATTCGCCGTCGGTGCCAAACATAAATTCTCGTACTGGATCGGTCTTTTCAGGGTTGGTAACAAGCGCAGGCAGGATTTTAGACAACTCATTTTTAACTTGTTCCGCTGTTTTATTATAAATGGCGCCTTCAATCACGATGGTTTTATCGCCAAGCTCTATTTTCTGTCGAGGGTAACCTTTGTATCCGGAGAAATAAATAGCAATTTTAGGATCATCATAAACTGTTTCATGGGAATATGACGGTCCATAGTCCATGCTATTCAAAACTCTGGTCAGTCTATCACGATCCTGCTTAAAACTGCCATTGAAAGAGATGATAATATTTAAACCTGGCATTATTACCTCGCTGTTTTGTTTTCCCCAACCATAAGTGTTTTTAGGTTCCCGGTTGTTGTTCCCAAAATAACGTAATTAATACTCATTTTCCATTAGAANAATGAGATTATATTTAAATAACCCCAAAAGTCGGTTTCTAAAGTCGAATACGATAATTCGCCAGATAATTGGCGAGCCTTTCGACTTGCTCCTAATAATCAATATCCACCTGAAGTGTGGCCGTATTTATTAGGTTTGTATTGTTATAAAATTCATAACCCCCCAATACGGAAACGTTGGATGCGAATTTCCAGGCGATTCCAATATTTAGAGAGCCATAAACGCTTTTGGTACCCATATATTCGACGCAAAACCAGAATTTATCGGATAGCTCGGGGAATGTGCGTTCCCAAGCCGCAATTATTCCGCTGTTGTCCGATTCGCTTTGGCCGTTGATCAGGAGCTTATTATTACCGGAAAAATATCCCAGTGAAAATCGACCCAGAGACCAATTTCCTGACTGTACCGATTTCGCAACCTTACCATAAAATATATTAAAATTGGTAAAATCCTTTTTACTGCCAACATCAAAAATCCCGACAGCGACAGAAGGTGAGAATCCTCCAAAGGCATTTTCAGGAGCGCCGATTTTAAGATTACCATAAAAGGGGTAATGATCAGCCGCCGCAAGGCCCGATTTGTGATCGATTCCAAGCTCGGCGTTTATCTTCTTGAACGGAAGTATCCCCACAGTTAATCCGATATTGGTTGTCGCCGGAAGCCTGTTATGATTAGCGTCTTCCTTAACGGGTATATAAACGTCAGATGTAATATGCCAAACTTTATAGCCCTGGACATCAGTCGATGGCGCCCAAATATGCGTTGTGGCAGTCGCTTTGCAGTTCCGAAACTGAATGGCGCAAATAGCAAGGACGAATAAACCTATCGCGATGATCGATTTTTTGTTCACGGTTGAGCACCCAGAATTAAAGTTTTACGGGTTACTATTTATAATTGATTGGGAATCGGCCGGCATTTGGTTACCGGCCGATTTACCCTTTTTATTCTATCTATAAAGCGTTACACTCCCTGATAAGCTTCCTCACCATGTAACGCCGCATCCAGCCCTTGTTCCTGCTCATCCTCAGTTGTACGAACACGCATGAAAACACCAAGTACGCGGAGCATGAGAAATGTGAATCCAAAAGCGTAGATAGAGGAAACGACAATTGTTAATAGCTGCATTAAGAAAAATGATGAATTGCCGCTAAGCAGGCCATCCGCCCCGGCGGGATTAACAGCCTTGGTGGCCATGATCCCCAGCAAAATAACGCCCAGAGCGCCGCCAACACCGTGAACACCCCATACGTCAAGCGCGTCGTCCCATCCTAAACGATTTTTCAGGTTAACCGCTAAATAACAAACTATCCCGGCTAATATCCCGATTATTACCGCGCTTGTAGGAGTAACATATCCTGCGCATGGCGTAATGGTAGCCAGTCCAGCCACGGCGCCTGTCAATAAACCCAAAAATTTCGGCTTTCTTTCGAAAATCCAGGCTAATAGCAACCAGACCGGACCTGCAAATGATGCTGCAATATCTGTATTAAGAAATGCCAAGCCTGTGACGGCGTCTACTCTTAATTCGCTTCCTGCATTAAAACCATACCATCCAAACCACAACAGGCCCGTTCCTAACGCCACGAGGGGAATACTATGCGGTATACTATCTCCAACCCGTCGGCGGCCAACATAGAGGACTGATGCCAGAGCCGCCATCCCCGCTATATTATGTACAACTATACCGCCCGCAAAATCCAGTACTCCGAGTTTTGCCAGAAGGCCATTTCCCCAAACCATGTGGACAAATGGGAAATATACAAAGGTCAGCCAACCGATTAGAAAGAACAAATAGGGGCCGAAGCGAATACGATTCGAAAAAGCTCCGGTAATCAGGGCTGGCGTTATAATGGCAAACATCATTTGATAAGCCATGAAGACGAATTCCGGTATATTTCCCGAGCCAAACGGCGATGGCGTATTCAGAGTAACCCCCATCATAAATGCTTTATGAAGGTTGCCGATAATGGCTCCTTCGCCGCCGCTGAAACAAAGT
>JGI20214J51650_10000737_pt1 | contig 20557 bp, 22 predicted proteins | sample WetSurMetagenome_FD_51650 | JGI IMG/M metagenome (IMG submission 51650) | reverse complement strand
AGACGACCGGCGCCTGAAGTCAGAGGCGAATTCATCCTGTTAATTATCATCTCTTTGACAATAGATAATCTCTGATCGTCAATTGAACTAAAAACAGGCAGAGATCTATAATCAAAACTTTCTCCAAAGTATTTAAATATATAAGAGAATGCCATTCTCCAGGGTTCATCGATTGCTTTGTCCCCGCCAGGCATTGGCACATAATCAAAATGTGTGAATCGTTCGAAACCTTTAAGATCAGCAACAAGGAATTCACCGCCCCAGATATTGCCGTCTGTCCCATATCCGGTACCATCAAGACTTATTCCGATCACCTCTTCGTCTATTCCGTTTTCTGCCATACAGGAAGCAATATGAGAATGATGATGCTGTATTCTCAAAACCGGGATATTTAATTCTTTTTCAAGGAGTTCAGCATGATGAGTTGAAAGATAACCGGGATGCATATCGCACGTTAACAAATCAGGTTTGAATCTGAAAAGTGCTGAAAACCTGTCAATCGTTTCGGTATAAAAGTCATATGTCTCAGGATTTTTCAGATCACCAATATACTGACTCATCATGGCCTGACATCCTTTGCCGATGCAGAAACTATTCTTCTGTTCCGCTCCCAGGGCAAGAATACCTTCAACATTCAGTTTAAGATCAACCGGACGGGGAACATAACCTCTGGATCTGCGGATAATCACCGTCTTATTATCAATTATTCTTACCACAGAATCATCGGTTCTGTTGAGTATCTGGCGGTTATAACTCACGAGAGAGTCAGCAAGAGGCATTAACTTCTTTTCAGCCTCAAAATCATTAATTATCAAAGGTTCATCTGAAAGATTTCCGCTGGTCATTACAACCGCTGGTGTCTTAAGAAACCTGAACAGCAGATAATGCACAGGCATATAGGGCAACATAGCTCCTATTGTGTCAAGCCCGTTGTTTACACTTTCAGATAACAGGGCTTTCTGCTTCAGGATTATTATCGGTCTGCGCCAGGAGGTCAGTTCCTTCTGCTCTGCAATATTTATATAACAGAATTTTTCAACTGCCTTAATATCACGAAACATTACTGCAAATGGTTTTAAATCGCGCTGTTTCTTTTGTCGAAGTTCTGCTACGGCATTGTTGTTCAGAGCATCGCATATAAGATGGTAACCTCCAAGACCTTTGAATGCGACAGTCTTCCCGGCAGCAATTCTTCCGGAAACTTCCTCCAGAATCAGTTTGATCCCGGTAATGTTTTTATCACAATCTTTAAACTGGTAAACAGGTCCGCATGAATTGCAGGCAATCGGTTGGGCATGAAACCGACGATCAAGAATATCATTATAATCCGAATTACAATTCCCGCACATTACGAACTCTTTCATAGTGGTTTTTGGTCTGTCGTAAGGCAAACCTCCAATTATGGTAAACCTCGGACCGCAATTTGTGCAATTAATAAAAGGATAATCAATTCTTTCCGGATCACTCTCCATATCCTCAAGACACTCCCTGCAGACTGCAATATCAGGACTTATTTCAGTTATCTGATTATCAATGTTTTTACTTCCTGTAATTATGAAATCATTATAGCCGGTGAATTGTGTTGAATTAATCTCTATTGATTTTATCTGCGAAGCGGGTGGTGCATTCTGAAGCAGGTCATTGCTGAATTTATCAATAGTTTTCAGGTCACCCTGGACAATTACGGAAACACCATCAGTCCTGTTATCCACCTCGCCTAAAAGACCATATTTCGCGGCCATTCTGCAGATAAAAGGTCGGAATCCGACACCCTGAACCAACCCCCTGATCAGTATTTCATATCCCTGTATAATAGCTCTATATTTTTTAATCCTTCACCTTTAATTTTCTTGTGAACATAATAGATGACACTTTCAAGCTCATCGCACAGGTTTACATTATTAATTATAACATCGGCCGGTACTTTTAAGAGTATCGGTGCAAAATTCACAATACCTGTTATGCCATGTCTAATAAGTTCATCAACCACTTCCTGTGCCGAAATTTCCGGAACAGCAAGAATTGCAACCTTAACATTGAATCTGTCAATGATCTCTTTTAAACGGCTCATCGAATATACCGGGATCCCGGCCCGCTGTTTCTGCTTAAAAGGATCAATATCAAAGGTGGCAACCACATTCATATGCCGTTGGACAAACTTGCTGTATTTCGAAAGTGCAAGTCCCAGGTTTCCCATGCCGATAAGTACAATGTTATTGTCTTTGTTCCTGTGGAACAACTTTTCCATGTTATCCAACAGGTCATTTATATCATATCCCCCACGTTTATTTCCTTTGATCCCGAATTCAGAAAAATCTTTTCTTACCTGATCAGAAGTAACCCCTGTTTCCATTGCAAGAGTATAGGAAAAGACCTTTTCAACACCCATAAGTCTCAGTCTTACAAGACATGCACGGTAGAGGAATATCCTTTTCAGACTGTTTTTAATAACATTTTTTGTGATTTGCTTCACATTATTCTATTTTAATTTATTTCACAATGCAAATTAAATAATTTTTTTTAAAATAAAAATATTTTTATATATGACTGATTTATAGTTCATTAAAAATTTTGCGAATATGTTCATTAAATTTTTAATACTCTTTTTGTTGACTTTTATATTCACAGAGTCTAATTTTATATGTGAATCCTCTCACATAAATGCAATATAAATGCATACCAAAGGAAGAATGGGATAAAACATTGGAACAGCTGTTATTATCCTTCACCATTTTTGCCGTTGTCAAAAATGAATTTGGGCAGGATTATGAATTGATCAGACCCGAAGATATTCCCGGAATTTCCTACAACAAACCAAAACCAGCAACCTCCCTTAAAAATTTCTTTTTGCCTGTCAGGGAAAATGTAACTTCAGAAAGATCTGACGGGAAGAAAAGAGTCATTATAGGTGTGCCGAACTGCGACATTGAAGGATTATCTCTTCTCGATGAGATATACCTGGATAATGAATATGACGATATCTTCTACAGTAAACGTCGTGAAAATACTATTCTGATCTCTTCCGATTGCTTTGGCATACAGGAACATTGTCATTGTATGTCATATGGCATTTTGCCATATTCAGTCAGAGGTGCTGATCTTGCTGTAATTAATCTGGACGAAACAATTATACTCAGAATTAATACGCCTCAGGGAGAAGATTTTGCTAATATTTTTCCTGCAATAAGATTAGTTGAAGATAAAAGTATAATTGATAAAATTGAGCAGAAGCAAAGAGCTACAGAGAAACTTCTTGAGACTTCAAATCTAAATCTGCCTGACTATAAAACAACAGGAGAACTCGTAACCAGAGCAGAGGTAGATATCTGGGAAAAATATTCCAGACAGTGTGTCTCATGCGGAGCCTGCACAACTATTTGTCCGACCTGCACATGTTTTCTTCTTATTGACAAACCCGGATTTGAAAAAGTAAAACAGATGGATGCTTGTCAATACCCGGGGTTCGAAAGGGTTGCCGGAGGAGAGGATGTCCTTTTTGAACTTCACAATCGATTCAGAAACAGATATATGTGCAAATATANCTGGAAACCAGGCAAATTCAGGTCAACTGCATGTACCGGATGTGGAAGGTGCATTGAAGCCTGTATCGGGAAAATCAATAAAAATGAATTGTTCAGGGAACTCTCAAAACAGCCTGTATGCTGACGGAGAAGAATATATATAAGCCAGTAATGGCAAAGCTCACAGAGGTAATTGAAGAATCTCCCCTGATAAAAACATTTGTATTGATACCTGAAAAAGAATTCTCTTTCAGAACCGGACAGTTTATTGAATTGTCAGTTGACGGGATCGGTGAAGCTCCTTTTACTCCTTCGTCTTCTCCCCTTATTACAGAAAAGCTTGAGGTAACGGTTATGAAAACCGGTTATGTAACCGAGCATATGCATAAACTGAAGCCTGGTATTAATATGGGGATCAGAGGACCGTTCGGAAGAGGTTACCCTGTCGAAATGTTCTATGGAAAGGAAGTACTTATTCTTGGAGGAGGTTGTGGTCTGGCTCCAATCAGGTCGTTGCTTTATGCACTCGAAGGGGTAAAGGACAAGCTTAAAAAAGTTATTCTGTGCTATGGTTCCAAAACTCCTGCCGATTGCATATACAAACCATTGTTCGACCGGCTTAACAAAACTGAGAAATTTGAAGCATACCGTACTGTTGACAGAGCTGATGAAGAGTGGGATGGTTCTGTGGGAGTTGTTACAACGCTGCTTAATAAAATTAAGATAACCATTGATGAATCTGTTGCAATAGTATGCGGTCCGCCTGTCATGATGAAATTCGGGACAATAAGACTTCTGGAAATGGGATATAAAGATGAGCAGATATACCTGTCGATGGAAAAAAACATGTCGTGCGGATTGGGGAAATGCGGACACTGTATGATGGGTGAATTTTTTGTATGCAAGGATGGTCCTGTTTTTACATATAACGAATTGAAAGGAACGCCGGATATCTGGAAATAGAAATATGCGTATAAATGAAAAACTGTTGCACTTGAATTAATACTTACAGACTATGAAGGTGACACGGGATGTCTTAAAAAAGATCAGGTTTTTCGACAATTACACGGAAAAACAACTTGATATTATCGCAAAGTTGAGCAACATAAAAGAGTTCAGGGTGAAGCAGGTACTTTTTGAACAATATGACGAACTCTCTGATATTTCAGTTCTGCTGGAAGGGACCCTTTCGATGGGAATAAGCCTTGCAGGTGAAAAGAGGATCCATCTCGGGACCATCGAAGAGGGACAATTGTTCTCCTGGTCAGCTGTCTTCAGCCCATTTATCTCAACAGCATGGGTAATGTCTGTTACCCCGGCAAAAATATTATCAATTGATGCAAAAAAGCTGAATAAAGAGATTGAAAAAGATTGTGACTTCGGACTAAAGACAATGTCGAAGATTGCACAGACTATTTCGCACCGTCTTGGAGATACCAGATTCCAGTTAATGAACCAGTTAACTTTATAATTAATTCTCATTCAAACGATTGTAAATATGTCCCGGCAAATACTGATAGATATGATTAAACTCCGTGCAGCCATGGTTGAAAATTCAGCTCTGGAATTGCCTGAGGCAATTTTCTATCCATCAGTTAATATGAATGGGTTGAAAACTATCAGGGAACTTGCAACCTTCAGATTTACCTGCCGGAAATGTGAAGATGCTCCATGCATAAGTGTTTGTCCTGCAGAAGCACTCGAAAAGGATGAAGATGGAGTTATAACCCGGTATACGAATCTCTGTGTTTCATGTAAATCATGTGTTACAATATGTCCTTTTGGAACAATGATGACGGATTTCTTCAAACACCACAGGAACAGAGATCTGTTTTATGATCTCAAAGATGAAAAAGATATGGAGAGATTTGTTAAGGTTTGCCCTGAAGGAACAGTCTCCCTTACAGATGATGATAAGTTGCCTGATAAGAATATTTACAGGCTGAATGAAAAGGTTCTTGTAAAAGATTATTTGTATTCAACTGAAAAGCAATAAATAAAAACATCATGGCAGTTAACCTCTTTTATTTTCTTGTCTTCCCCGGACTCCTCTTTGCAGCGGTCATCGGAGGGTTCCTCTCATGGTTCGACAGGAAAATAACTGCCAGGGTGCAATTCAGAAAAGGGCCTCCCCTTTTACAGCCGTTTTACGATTTTTTCAAACTATTATTAGTAAAAGAAACTATCCTGCCAAAGCACGGATCGCCGGTAATGTTTCTTCTGGCTCCTGTTTTTGCAGTATTTGGCGCAACCATGGCAGGAGTTTTCATACTTCTTCCACTGTTTAATGTCACCACTGGCTTCAGGGGAGACATACTGGTAATTTTTTATCTGCTGACAATTCCATCTTTCTCTTATATAATTGGTGCTCTCGCTTCAGCCAATCCACTTGCAGCAGTCGGAGGTTCAAGAGAGATGAAGCTTATTATAAGTTATGAATTGACATTCCTCCTTCTGATTGCCGGAGTTATTTTGAAATGTGGACAACAGTTTAATTTATACGCAATTATACAGACTCAGCAGGCAGGATCACCATTTATCGGAAGTATATCCGGTGTGCTTTTGTTTATTGTCGGGATCTTTTGCATTCAGGCAAAACTTGCTCTCGTACCTTTTGATATGCCTGAAGCCGAAGCAGAAATAACTGAAGGAATCTTTATTGAATATTCAGGTGCAGCTTATGCAATGATAAAACTTACAAAATATATTATGCTCTTTATCCTTCCGGCTTTTCTCATTGCACTGTTAATGAACGGATTCAGACTAAAGGGGATCTATATTTTGTGGGCAATATTAAAAGTACTGGCAGTTGTACTTGCAATTACTTTGATAAGGAATACAAATCCAAGGATTAAGATAAAACAGGCTATCAACTTCTTTGCAATATGGATGAACCTGCTTGCCGTAATTGCCCTGGTGTTGATTTCAATTGGTTACTAAAATTTTATTGCCGTGGGATTTAAGAATTATTGCTTTAAAAAATCACTTTGGGTCTTCCATTTCGGGGGTGCCTCCTGCAATAATTGTGATATTGAGATCCTCGATTGTCTAACCCCCAGGCACGATCTGGAGCGGTTTGGAATCCTTCTGGTCGGGAGTATAAGACATGCTGATGTTCTGCTTGTGAACGGAGCTATAAATATGCATGACAAGGAACGGCTGATTGAGATCTATAACCAGGCTCCAAAACCGATTCTGGTTGTTGCTATCGGAGCCTGCGGTTGCACAGGAGGATATTTTACTGAAAGCTATACGTTTGCTGGCCCGGTCGACAAAATAATACCGGTAAACGCTTATATACCGGGATGTCCGCCGAAACCTGAAGCAATTATCGCAGGGATAGTGAAGCTTGTGGAGAACTCGTAGAAGAATGATGGGGTGATGGGGAGAGGGGGTGAATGGGAGATTCAGAAACTGAGAAACTGAGAAGCTGAGAGACTGAGAGACTTGAAATGAGAATGAAATGAAAATAGAATCGATCATAGAAAAGATTAAAGAGAAATTCAATTCTGAGATCATTGAGGTTGCGGTTAAGAATCAGAAACGAATCATCATTACAATGAAACCTGATGCAATTGTTAATGTTGCCTCTTTCTTATATAAAACAGAAGGATACAGATTTATTATTGCATCAGCTTTACATACAAGAAACGGTTTCGAGATTCATTATCACTTCAGTAAAGATGCTTCAGGACTTATCCTTAACATTCATGTAATTCTTGATAAGGAGAATCCGCAAATTAAATCTCTTTCGAACATGTTCAATGCTTCTAACTGGATCGAGAGGGAGATGCATGAGCTTTTTGGTATCAACTTTCTTAATCATCCTAACCAGGAGAAACTTATATCAGAAGGCAACTGGGCAGAAGGTGTTTATCCTCTTAGAAAAGAGTTCAGGTAAATCAGGAAATTATTAATATGAGCAGTAAGACACTCATACCGATCGGCCCCTATCATCCTCTTCAGGAAGAACCTGAACTGTTCAAACTGTATTGTGACGGGGAGATAGTGAAAGATATCAAATGGGAAACAGGTTATAATCACCGGGGTATTGAAAAACTCAGTGANTCAAAAACATACGACCAGGTTTTCTTCCTCGTGGAACGGATTTGTGGTATCTGTTCAAGTTCGCATCCTTTTGCTTTCGCCAATGCTGTTGAAGAAATTGCAGAGATAGAGATCACAAACAGGGCTAAATACATAAGATCTATAATCGGTGAGCTGGAACGTATACACAGTCATCTTCTCTGGGTCGGACTCGCAGGACATTTTCTGGGCTATAATACTGTTTTCATGTGGGCCTGGAAATACAGAGAACCTGTATTGGACCTTTTTGAAATGATATCAGGAAACAGGAACAGTTATGCAATGTTCAAGGTTGGTGGTGTAAGAAGAGATATTGAACTGACAAAGATTCCTGCTATTCAGAATGTTCTTGATGATATTAAGAAAAAGACCGATCTGCTGACCGGTGCAGTAATGGATGACCCGGTAATTCATGCAAGGACCAAAGGGGTCGGCATCCTCACAAAACAGGATATAATAGATTATGGAGCTGTCGGTCCAACCGCTCGGGCCTCAGGTGTTGCAATTGATGTAAGGAAAGACGATCCTTATGCTGCCTATCCCATGGTTAACTGGAAAGTCATCACTGCTGAAGCTGGTGATGTTTTTGCCAAGGCACAGGTGAGACTGCTTGAGATGTATGAATCGATAACAATAATCGAACAATGTCTCGATGGCCTTAAAAAAGAAAAAGAAGGAGATATCAACATAAAAGTTAAGGAGATACCCGAAGGGATCGGAAATGGTCGTGCTGAAGCACCAAGAGGTGAGGTTTTTCATTTTGTGCAATCAGATGGATCAAATTCACCTGCCCGTCATAAAATAAGGGCTCCAAGCTATGTCAATATTGCAACATTCAAAAAATCGTGCATAGGTCAGACAATAGCTGATGCGACTATTTCACTTGCTGCGGTTGATCCCTGTTATTGCTGTACAGAAAGGATGGCTGCAGCCTATGATCTGGCTTCCGGAGATAAGATTATGAATGCAAACGATCTCATAAATGCGTCAGTAGTTAAAACCAGAGAATTAAAGAAATCAATTGAGACTCAACAATGAAAGAGATCATCAGCATAATAACTCTGCCAGTAATTGCCGGCCTGCTGTTGTTCCTGATTCCGGAAAAGTTCAGAACTGCAAAAGGAATTCTTGCCCTTCTGGTAAGTGTTATTACAGGGTATCTGACATTTTTTATTTACAGTTCCGATAACCAGATATTGTATCTGAATAAAATGATTACGGGATCTCTGATGTTCACTGGTGGAGTTGACCTTGTACATGATGCAGGAAGATACATTGTATTCAATTGTGATAGTCTAAGCAGACTAATTATTATAGCAGTAAGCATTTTTTCATTCCTGATCCTCATATATTCAATAGTTTATATAAAAGCTGGCAGAGTGCGGAACTATTATCCATACTTTCTGATCACTCTCGGTTGTGCCTATGGAGCTGTACTATCCGATAACCTTCTTCTTTTCATTGCTTTCTGGGGTGTGCTTGGACTGACACTCTACAAACTGATGCATGGTTATGATGAAGTGAGCTCAGCAACTGCTAAGAAAACACTTATTCTTATCGGGGCTTCTGACAGTATTATGATCATGGGAATAGCCATTCTCTGGAAGATGACTGGTTCCCTTAGCATGGAAAACATATCATTGCCAACCACAGGTGCTTTACCTGTTGTTGCTTTTCTGGCTCTGCTCACCGGAAGTTTTACAAAGGCGGGTGCATTTCCTTTTCATACATGGGTTCCCGATTACACACAAAGTGCCCCTGCCTCATCTTCAGCTTATCTCCCCGCATCCCTCGATAAACTGCTCGGAATATATTTTCTTGCCCGGATTACAACTAACATGTTCATTCTGAATGACTGGATGAAGCTTCTGCTTCTATCGCTGGGAGTAATTTCAATAATCACTGCCGTTATGATGGCCCTTGTACAACATAACTATAAACGATTGCTTGGTTTTCATGCAGTCTCACAGGTTGGATATATGATTCTTGGGTTCGGCCTCGGTTCAATGATAGGTGTTGCAGCAGGTCTGTTTCATATGATGAATAATGCCCTTTATAAAAGTGGTCTTTTCCTCTCAACCGGATGTGTCGAATATCGTACCGGAAAAGAAGATATAAATGATCTTGGTGGTCTGTCGAAAGTAATGCCGATAACATTCTTTTCATCATTGATATTTGCTATGTCAATTTCGGGAATTCCTCCGTTCAACGGATTTGCATCAAAATGGATGATTTATCAGGGAATTATTGATTTTGGCAGCGGACCAGGTATCAGCAATAAACTTTGGGTTGTCTGGCTGGGACTGGCCGTTCTTGGATCAGCACTGACACTTGCCAGCTTCATCAAACTGATTGGAGGCATTTTTCTGAGCCGGAGCAAAAGCGAATTTAAAGAGGTAAAGGAAGTGCCGGTAATGATGTGGTTGCCAGTTATTATCCTTGCTATTCTCTGCATCTTCACCGGTGTGTTTTCCACCAGCTTTATCGTACCAAAACTGTTGATGCCTGTATCAGGAGTATTTCAATTCAAAGGTTCCTGGGATTCATCTTTTGTAGCATTGCTTGTACTGATCTCGATAATTCTTGGAATTATAGTTTACATGGTGGTTAATCTTAAGAAATTCAGAACTGAAGATAGTTTCATAGGGGGAGAAAAAATTCAGGATGAGGCAGGTTATTCGACTCCGGAATTCTATAAGACCATAGTCGAATTCAGGTTTTTTTCATGGATATACAGGAAAGCTGAAGAAAGATGGTTTGATATTTATGACCTGTCAAAACAATTTGTACTCTGGCTGAGTCACCGGCTTAGTGAGGCTCATACAGGAGTATTGCCGGGTTATGTTATCTGGGTTTTTGCAGGATTGATTATTATGTTGATGATTATGATATAAATAATTAAATCGGAAATGGACCTGACCATATCAATTATAGTAGGATTCATGATTTTAGGGGCTGTGTATGCTATTCATGCCAGGGATCTGCTTTCATCAGTTATTTCCTGTGGAATTGTCGGATATGGTCTTGTAATATGTTTCTTACTATTAAAAGCTCCCGACCTGGCAATTGTGCAGATCGTAGTCGATACAATAACCCTGATCATAATGGTTGCAGTTGTCCTTGATAGCTCACGTGAGGAATCCTATATAAAACTGGATAATCAGGGATATATTTCCGCAATTACGGCTATTGTATTGATAACAATACTTTTTTATTTCTTTTCTGTCTCAATTCAGTCACTTGATGTTCTTGGGAAAAGTACATTAAGAATGGCAGAACATTATATTGATGGTGCCGCCCAAAAAACCGGTAGCGCAAACCTTGTCACAGGTGTCGTTTTTGATTTCAGGGGATATGATACAATGGGGGAAGCGGTGGTGCTTGTTACGGCAGTTCTGGGAGTACTTACTATTTTAAGACTAAGAGGCAAGAAATAATAGGCACAGGGCACAGGGCACAGGGCACAGGGCACAGAGAGAAGAGAAAAGATGAATAATGAGTTTTGATTTTTGACTTTTGACTTTTGACTATATGAAAGGGATGACATTAATAGTAAAGAAGACTACGCAACTGATTGTCGGGATGATTTTTATGTATGGGGTCTATGTAATTGTTCATGGCCATCTCACGCCCGGGGGAGGATTTGCCGGAGGTGTACTTGTTGCCGGTTCACTTATCCTCCTGACTCTTGCATATGGTGGCGATTTTATGAAACTCATTAAGGAAGAATCAGGGACGACCATTGTGGAAAGTCTTGCCACAATAATGGTTATTACTATTGCAACGTCAGGATTCTTATTCGGAACAAAAATCTTTTTTAATAATTTCCTTCCCAAAGGAGTTGTGGGTGAACTTATCAGTGCAGGTGTTTTACCACTCTACAATATTTTTGTAGGCACTGAAGTTGCTGCATCAATATTCATAATATTTCTTTCACTGATAATCTTTAAGGAGGAGTCAAAACAATGATATCATATATAATGTGTTTCATATTATTTCTGGTGGGCCTGTACGGAGTAATAACAAGGAGAAACCTGGTTAAGATTGCAGTTTCACTTTCAATTATGGAAATCAGTACATTCCTGTTCTTTGCACTTGTCGGATATATTGATGGAGGAGTTGCCCCGATCGTAGATCCTGCTGATCCGGTAAAAACGTACGTGGATCCACTTCCCCAGGCACTGGTTCTGACAGCAATTGTCATCGGACTGGCAACGACAGCTATGATGATGGCTATCATCATAAGACTTTACAGAAAGTATGGGACTTTTGATATCAGAGAGATAAAAAACTTAAGAGGATAAAATATGAATCCGCTGATACCGCTACTAGTTGTTATTCCACTTGCTGCAGCTTTCCTGATCATGATTATCGGAAGGTTTGTGGAAGAGTTTAACAAATACTTCACCTCCCTGGTCCTTCTCTTACTGACCTGTATAAGTTTTTATCTCCTAAGCATAACCGGTGAAAAAATATTTGTATATAAAGTCGGAGGTTGGGAACCCATAAACAGTGTTCCAATAGGAATCTATATGGTTATGGATGGTTTCACTGTTATTGTTGTTTGCATAATAAACCTTATTGGCTTCTTATCAGCTTTCTACTCAATCTCTTATATTAAAAGATATACCGCCGGAAACTATTTCTATGCATTATTTTGTCTTATGATAGGTGGAATGAACGGAGTGGTTCTCAGTGGTGACCTTTTCAATATTTTTGTATTCCTTGAAATTTCTGTCATCTCATCCTATGCTTTGGTAGCATTCGGAGTCGAAAGCGATGAACTTGAGGCCTCATTTAAATACCAGATACTTGGAGGCCTGGCTTCATTCTTAATACTGTTCGGGATCGGATTCATTTACTGGAAAACCAAAACGCTTAATATTGCAGATATAAAAGCAGCATTCAGCAGCGGTTATAATAAAACCACTTATCTCTTTATTCAGATTCTGATTTTAAGCGGTTTTGGTCTCAAAGCAGCCATAATTCCTTTTCATGCATGGCTGCCTGACGCTCATTCATCGGCACCCTCCCCTATTTCGGCCATGCTATCAGGTGTGTTTATCAAAGCAGTCGGGATATATGTAATTATCAGGTTGTTTTTTAACATGTTCGCCATAAGCGAAGGGATGGCAGTCCTTATTACATCCCTTGGAACTTTATCTATGGTTATAGGAGTATTCCTGGCAATCGGACAATGGGATATTAAAAGACTCCTTGCATATCACAGTATCAGCCAGATGGGTTATGTTGTGATGTCAGTAGGAATCGGTATGATTCTTCTCTCAAGAGGGGTAAAACCCGAGATTGCCTCATTGGCTATGGCCGGTGGAATTTTCCATCTCATCAACCATGCTGCTTTTAAAGGGCTGCTATTTCTTAATGCGGGCGCACTCGAATATACTGTCGGAACACGTAATCTGAAAGAAATGGGTGGTCTGGCAAAATCAATGCCTGTAACCGCTGCCACATCTTTTATTGCATCCATGTCTATTTCTGGGATCCCTCCATTTAATGGATTTTTCAGTAAGCTTATTATAATAATTGCCGCTATCATGGCTAAGTTTTATCTGCTTGCCTTGCTCGCTGTTATTGTCAGCATAATTACATTGGCATCATTTCTTAAATTCCAGCGCTATGCATTCTATAACAAACCTGATATTAACAGAAATCAGAATATCAAAGAGGTTCCATTTCCGATGGTATTCAGTATGGTTGTCTTAAGTATTATCTGTGTACTGCTCAGTCTGCTTGTTATTCCTGTTATCAGAGATGCNATACTCACTCCTGCAATTAATGTTTTAACTGATCCTTTAAAATATTCAACATCAATATTAGTTCAATGAAATGAGATACGTTGCTGTCTTTATATTATCGATGATCTTCTGGTTAATGTTAACCTTTGAATTTACAGTTCCAAATCTCATTGTCGGAGCAGTATCTTCTTTTATAACTTCTGTAATTTTCACAAGATTTTTTGTAAAAAATATTTACAAACTGATTCAGCCGCAACGTTATTTCTGGTTTCTTGTATACCTGTTTGTTTTTATATGGGAGTGTTTAAAAGCCAATTTAGATGTTGCGTACAGGGTACTTCATCCGGCAATGCCGATTAGACCGGGTATTGTGAAAGTAAAAACCACACTGAAATCCGATATGGCAAAAATGCTGCTTGCAAATTCGATTACGATGACACCGGGAACTATCTCTGTGGACATTATTGATGATTACCTGTATATCCATTGGATCTATATCAGTTCAGAAGATCCTGAAGTTTATACAGAAATTATTACCGGAGCATTTGAAAAATATATTAAAAGAATAATAGAATGAGTACCTGGCTTAATATATTGCTTTGGGTTCAGATAGGACTTAGCGGNATTTGNATGTACAGGATCATCAGGGGGCCAACAATTCCCGACAGGATGGTNGGAGCTGATATCTTTGGGATACTGGTAGTTGGTGTCTGCGCTATTATCTCAATTCAAACTGAACGGTCGTTTATTCTCGACATTGGAATTGCATGGATCATCCTGAGTTTTATCGGAACATTGACACTCGCAAAATATCTCACTGGTAAAAAACTAAATGAATAATATGATCAGCCTGATTTTCATAACAATCGGAATTATTTTTAATCTACTTGGTTGCATCGGAATTATAAGACTTCCTGATACTTACAACAGGCTGCAGGCTGCTACAAAAGCAGTAACGCTGGGATGCTGCAGTATACTGCTTGGAGTAATTTTTCATTTCGGTCTGAGTGATGCTGGTACAAAAGCTCTGATAGCGATTCCTATCCTTTTCTTTGGATCGACTGTTGCAGCACATGCACTTATAAGGGGGACATACCATTTCGGGATCAAACTGGGAGATAAAAGTGTGAAAGATGATTATAAAGATGCTATAAAATGAAGTATCCAAAGATAAGAGAGGTTAAGGAGGCTCTGGTTTCTCTCTTTACACCGGCCTATACTTCTAAGTTCCCGAAGGAAGAGCATATCCCTTTTGAAAACTTCAGAGGTAAGCCTGTTGTGGATAATGAGAATTGCGTGGGATGCGAAACCTGCGCGAATGTATGCCCCCCTCAGGCGATAACTTTCACTGATGATAAGGAAAAGGGCATCAGGACAATAAAAAGGGATTATTGCAAATGTATTTTTTGCGGACAGTGCCAGGAACATTGCATCACTGGAAAAGGGGTAAAATTATCAGATAAAATATACGATCTGGCAGTGTTTGACCGCCAGAAAAATATTGAATATCAGGAAAAAGAACTATTGATCTGCGAAAGTTGCAATGCCGTGATAACTACAAAGGAGCATCTGTATTATATGCACAGAAAACTTGGTCCCAGAGCATTTTCCTCCATGCTTAATCTGAATATATTGAATCAGAAACTAAAGCTGGATGAAGGCCAGGACACTTCTGTTCAAATCATGGACAATCTGAAAAGAAAAGATATGTTCAATATAATCTGTCCGAATTGTCTGAGACAAATACTTGTAAAATACATAAATAAGGGTGTTTGAAGAACTCCATATGCTTCTGGGACAAAAAGATAAAAAAAAGCTTTTTGTCGGTATTGGAAATCTTCTGAGGAAGGATGATGGGATTGGCGTGTATATAAGTAGAAGAATTACTAACAGAAATAATATTTCAGCGCTTACAGTTGAAGCCAGTATTGAAAACTATATTGGTAAAATAAACCTTTTGAATCCTGATATACTGATACTTATTGACTGTATGGATACTGAATCGCCTGCAGGATCTTTCAAATTACTAAAAATAGATAAGATACATGATCAAACTTACAACACCCATAATATTTCGTTAAAACGACTGTCAGAATTCTTCAATATGCCGGTATATGTTATCGGAATCCAGCCTGCGAGTATTGATTTTGGGGAGAATATTTCGTATCTTGTAAAGAATGTTGCAGATAAGATTATTAAACAAATAAATAAACAGGAGGTGTATTATGGCTGTCGAATATCTTTGTAAAGTATGCAGGGGCCATCTGAATGTTAAAACATCAATTATCCTTGCTGCATCAAAGCTCACAAACCGGTCACACAGAGGATTGATCTATTTAAATCCTGAGATCGGGAATTATACTACCACAACTCACCCTTCATTTAAAATCAGGGAAGGGGAAGAATACATCTATACCTGCCCGATCTGCGCGGCGCAGTTAAATAGTATGAAGTACCTTCACATGGTAAGGATCATCATGATTGATGAGGATGGTAAGGAATATAATATTTATTTCTCAGGAATTGCAGGTGAAAAGTGCACCTTCAAAATAAGAGGGACAAAACTTGAGAGTAAAGGACCTGATGCAAAACTTTATAACAGGTTTTTCGAGGTTCCTGAAGAGGACAAAAAATATCTTTAGGATTCTATAAATTTTTATTTATCAACATCAACCGGCACCCAGACTTCTACTCTGGTTCCCTGCGGTTCTTTATATTCATCATACAGGTCTGTTATATTGTACTTTATAGGCTTCCTGTTTATCTGGTTTAGAATATTATAGAATTCACCGGTAAGCCTGAGTCCCTTCCCTGTAGATGTACTCTGTCCGGCGGCATTTATTCTTCCAATTCCATTATCTTCAATAGTAAGTTTTATTGTGTCATTATNCTTTTCCACCATTATCTTCAGAATCCCCCCTTCAGGTCGTGGCATAATGCCATGTTTGATTGCGTTCTCGGCAAAGGTTTGTAAAACAAGTTTTGGAACAAGTTCTTTTTGATTTATACCCTCTCCTATCTTTATCTCATAATTGAATCTTTCTCCATAGCGGAGTTTCTCAAGATCAAGGTAAGTAGTTACAAAATCCAGTTCTTCGCTCAGGCTCCTGTAAATACGTTCAGCATCATTTATCATNCCGCGGAGCAACTGGGTAAATTTATTCATATAATCGTAAGCAGCCTGACGGTCCCCAAGGTAGATCAGAGATGCAACAGAATTCAGAGTATTAAATGTAAAGTGAGGATCAAGCTGCGCCTTTATCCCCTGCAACTGAAGTGTTATTAATCGTTGTTTCAGACTTTCTTTCTCTACAACCTGGTAAGTATTAATTCTTTTAACAAGAAAGATAAACAGGAAGAATAAAATATAGATACCCGGATATGCAAGATATCCCAGGTAGTATAATTTATTTCTCTGAAGGTCAATGAGCCAGGTCTTGTTTCCTGATTTCAGGAACAGTTTGTGTTTATGATTCCTGTCGTAATAACGAACAAGTGACCAGTTTGGATCGGGAGTTTTGAATTCTACTTCAGTCAGCTTATTCAAACCTCCATTAAAAACCAGCAGTCTCTCATCATTCTCTGAATAAACCAGTAGTTCATTGTCCCCATCTCCATTAATATCAAACTGATAAGCATAAGTTTTTGTATCAAAATGCAGGTCAACAGTTTGTATCACTTCCAGTTTGTCATTTAGCTCAGTTATTTTGTTCTCAAGTAAATAAATCCTGTCTGATTTATGATAATTAAGTACCATGAGATTAACTCCTGCATCATAGCCAAGATCGTGATAAAGACAATACCTGACAAGCTTGCCATCGGGAGAGTATAACATTATACGTGGCTTCATTATAGTTGTGTCTGTTCCTCCTGTCTGGTGAGATACAACATATCCCCTGAAACTTTCATTCTCAAACATGTTTACATAAAGGCTATTAACAAAACCCGGGAATTCTTCGGGGGGAAATTCAAACTCCAGCCTGTCATTAAATACCATGAACCAGGTACTGCTGTCAGAGAAAGGTATATTTGTACTAAAATTGCCGGAGGCACTCATGACACCAAATATTTCAGGTTTATTATCTCCATCCACATCTGCCATTTTTGGACTGAGACAGATAGTTCCGGTGAACTGNGTTGAATTCAACCTTTTATTAACCAAATCATACGAAAAAATTTTTCTGGGCCCTATTCCAAAGGCACTTGAAATACCAAANTATATTTCATCCCTTCCATCTCCGTTTTCGTCAAAAAATCCTGCCGGATACAAAAACGACAATACCTCACCATTCTGATATCCGATTTTTGTAATATAGATCCTTTCCAATTTTGTACCGTGATGTTCGAGCATTTCATTCACATTAAGAAACAATGAATCTTGTTTATATGTAAAAACGTAAATTTCCTTATAAAGGTCATGATCGGAATTCCCGAAGAAAAACTGCGAAACAGCATTGTTCATGCTGTCTTTCAGATTCCATTGATCGTAAAAACGAAGATTATAATCTCGTGCTGCAATAAAATAATAAGGTAATCCCTTGTCACTATGGATAATTTCAGATATTGTGTCAGAATTAAGGTCCTCATATGTAATTTGGCCTTCAAAACTCAAATTCGGTTCTATTGACAAACTGAATTTCGAACCAAGAGAAGGGAGCAGCAACAGGAATATTACAGCCGGTACTGCTGCCAGAAATGCGGAAGAATATAAGATTTTTTTAAAAAGGGAACCTTTCATCTTTTAAATCAGGTCAAGATCCTTAAGATGTTGTCTGGGTAATTTTACTTTTGCCGATTCTCCGTCTCTGTTAAGCGTCACAACACTTTCNTTTCGATCCAGCACTGTAATGTATTCATAATTAACAATATACGACCTTCCAACTCTTATAAAACCGTTCTTTGGAAGTTGTTCCTCTAATTTCCCCAGGTTCATAGAACAAAGATGTTGTTTTTCACCTGTACAGATTATAGTATAATTGCCATCAGCTTTACAATAGAGGATTGTAGCCGGATTTATGAAGACTGTGCCTGTTCTGGTATTGATCTTTATCCTTGCTATTTTTTCCTTCTGGTCACCTGTTTTGGGAAGTTTATCTTCTTCCTGACTCTTTTGAACGCTATCTAAAAAACGGAGGATACATTGTTTTAGTTCCTTCCTGTTTACAGGTTTAAGAAGATAGTCAAATACCTGATTTTTAATGGCCTTTATCGCAAACTGATCATATGCTGTAACAAATACGATACCCGGTTTATGAGGATTTACAGAAAGATCCTGGAGAAAAGCAAAACCATCCTTTCCCGGCATTTTTATGTCGAGAAATATAATATCCGGTTCATAATTAATTAATTCATTATTTGCAGATGCGACAGATGCGGCCAACCTTATATCATTGAAAAAGAGGGTTTCTTCAAGAAGCTTACAAAGTAATTGTCTGGCACTCTCTTCATCATCAACGATTAAAGCACGCAGTTTTCCTTCCATATAAGTTAATGATTTGACTAATCAGGTTAAATGTACAATAAAAAATGGATTCACATGCATTGGGTGAAGCTTTTTTCTCTCGTTGAATAATCCTATTTTTGCGATAATAAGAAACTNTAAAATAATACTGCTATGAGTATTGATATCAACAAAAAAGCTGCCGATAATATACGTATACTATCCATGGCAATGGTTGAAAAATCTAAATCAGGACATCCGGGTGGCGCTATGGGCGGAGCTGATTTCATCCATATCCTTTTCTCAGAATTTCTGAATTTTGATCCTGCTGATCCGGTATGGATAAATCGTGACAGGTTTTTCCTTGATCCGGGACATATGTCACCTATGCTTTATTCAATTCTTACTCTGACCGGTCATTTCACAACTGATGAATTAAAGAATTTCCGTCAATGGGGCAGCCCGACGCCGGGACATCCCGAACTTGACATAATGCGTGGTATTGAAAACACTTCGGGTCCCCTTGGGCAAGGACACACCATGGCAGTAGGAGCCGCCATAGCAGAGAGATTCCTTGCTGCCCGATTCGGAGAACTGTTTGCCCATAAAATATTTACATTTATCTCCGACGGAGGAGTTCAGGAAGAGATTTCACAGGGGGCCGGAAGACTTGCCGGATTTCTTGGTCTGAATAATCTTATTATGTTTTATGACTCAAATGATATTCAGCTATCAACTGAAACAAAGGCAGTTACAATTGAAGATACGGGAATGAAATATCGTGCCTGGGGTTGGAATGTAATTAATATTGATGGAAATGATCAGGAACAGATAAGAAAGGCTCTTACTTTCGCGATTAATGAAAAAGAGAAACCAACAATAATTATTGGAAAGACTATAATGGGAAAGGGACTCGTTGATAATGACGGGAAAAGCTTTGAGAGGAAGACTTCAACACATGGGATGCCTGTAAGTGAAGCAGGGGGATCATTCGAGAAATCAGTTGTCAATCTTGGTGGTGATGTTGAGAATCCCTTCAAAATATTCGAAGAGGTAAAACAACTTTATAAAACAATACTCGCTGAAAAAAGTAAAACTGCCAGTGAATGGAAAAAAAGAAAAACTGAATGGGCACTTGAAAACAATGCATTAGATAAAAAACTTAACTCTTTCTTCACTGGCACTACTCCTGAAATAGACTATAAATCAATTATTCAGAAAGAGGGATCTGCAACAAGAGCAGCATCTTCATTAATGCTGGGGCTTTTTGCCACCAGGATCGAAAACATGATTGTTGCATCGGCTGACCTGGCTAACTCAGACAAAACTGATGGATTTCTGAAAAATACACATCCGTTCAAAAAAGGTGATTTCTCTGGTGCTTTTCTTCATGCCGGTGTTTCAGAACTGACTATGGCTGCAATTATGAATGGACTGGCACTGCATGGAGGAGTAATACCAGCCTGCGGTACATTCTTTGTCTTTTCCGATTATATGAAACCTGCAGTAAGGCTTGCATGCCTGATGAGATTACCTGTGAAGTACATCTGGACACACGATGCATTCAGAGTAGGAGAAGATGGCCCGACTCATCAGCCCGTGGAACAGGAAGCACAGTTGCGACTTATGGAACATCTTAAAAACCATCACGGAGAAAACAGCATGGTTGTACTCAGACCAGCCGATGGAGCTGAAACCACAGTTGCCTGGAAAATGGCCATTGAGAATACAAAAACACCTACTGCTCTTATTCT
>JGI20214J51650_10000735_pt1 | contig 20575 bp, 21 predicted proteins | sample WetSurMetagenome_FD_51650 | JGI IMG/M metagenome (IMG submission 51650) | reverse complement strand
AAAGCCATCGGAACCTGCAGAACACCAGCAGCATTAATAGTTTCCCAGAAGTGGCCCTCTGAGGTACTTGCATCGCCAATAGATCCGAAGGCGACTTCATTACCCTGATTTGAAAGGGTTTTGAACTGGTGAAGGTCCTGATTGAGTCTGAACAGCTTTGAGGCATAAGCAAGACCAAGAAGCCTGGGCATCTGGCCTGCGGTGGGTGATATGTCCGACGATGTATTCTTCTGTTTTGTCAGGTCGCGCCAGCTTCCGTCAGGATTTATATTCGGAGTAGAAAAATGATTATTGAATACCCTGCCTCCACTGCCTGTTTTTTCGCTTTTGTCGGTATTACCGTAAAGCTGGTGAAAGAATTCNATCGAATTATAGAGTCCCATGGCCATCATCCAGGTCTGGTCGCGGTAATAGCCCGATCGCCAGTCGCCGTCCCTGAACTGCTTAGCAAGGGCTATCTGGATTATTTCNTTACCGTCGCCGAAAATTCCGAACTTTGCTTTCCCGGTTAGCACTTCACGGCGCCCTATTATGCTAAGGTTGCGACTTAGATTGGCAAGTCTGAAATCAGCAAGGATGACCTCCTTATTTAAAATATTTGTACCTGAGTTTGAACTATGATCCATAATTGTAGTTATTTTTCTGACAGAAGTTAAACAAACTATTTCATAGGTTGTTTAAAGTTATAAGAATAAATGATGATTATCTTTACAATTATGTACCGGCATAAAACCTTGAAATCATAATGGTATTCATGTAGAAACAGGATTAAAAATGTTTGTTAAACTACTGATAATAAGTGCTGTGATTTTAGCTGTTTCAGGAATATTCCTCGGCATCAGGATCCTTTTGAAGAATAACGGACGTTTTCCCGAAACCCATGTCAGCCGGAATGAGGAAATGCGGAAAAGAGGAATAACCTGTGCGCAGGACACAAATACAGGATGTAATCCATCAGATGATTTTGGTAACTGCACAACCTGTGGTAAAAACTTTTTTAACCACGGAGTCTCACAGAGTGCAATGGAGTAGGCACGGATTTGTCTCGATTTGCTCCGTGAAACCTCTTTTGAAACTCCGCGAAACTCAGTGGTTAAGGAATTTCTTAATTCCCAGGTTGAGAAATAAACCTTTTCAGATTTTCAGTTGTCCAGGTCTGGTAGTTTCCACTGTCATCCGAAAAAACGAGGAATGCATCTAATTCGGGATGAAATCCAAGGAACTCAATTGCCTTTTCCTTTCCCATGACCATGCAGGCTGTAGCAATACCATCAGCAGTTGCACAATCTTTTGCAATTATAGTAGAACTTAACAGCTTATTCCTGGCCGGATATCCGGTTCTCGGATCAATTGTATGCGAATACTTTATTCCGTTTTCAACATAAAACTTTCTATAGTTTCCGGAAGTTGCAAGCGACCGGTCCTTAAGGCTGATGACAGCCTGAAGGTCGTTTCCCGGCAGGTTATTATTATCCTCAGGCCTGTCAATCCCTATCCTCCATAAGACACCCTTTTTATCGCCCTTTACCCTTACCTCTCCCCCGATTTCTATAAGAAAGCTCTTAATCCCTTTGCTATTGAAAAAGTCACTAACTACATCTACCGAATAGCCCTGTGCTATGGCATTGAAATCGAGATTTATGCCAGGATCATCCTTAAGTAATCTGCCATTTTCAATTTTAACTTTATCCATGCCAACAAGCTTTATAAGAGAATCCCTTTTTGCTTCGGTAAAGTTTTTCTGAGAATCGGGACCAAACCCCCAGGCTTTAACTAGCGGACCAACGGTTATATCAAAGGCTCCTTCAGTCATTTCCGTTATCTGTGCGGATTTATCAAAAGCCTCTTTAAAATAATCGTCAAGGGTAATATTCTCATTCCGGTTAACTTTTGAAACTATTGAGGAATCCGCATAAAGCGACAGTGACATATCAAAATCATGAAGTATCGATTCAACATCCTGTTTCAGTTTCTGGGGGTTGAGCTTCCCATTTGTTTCAAATACCATGCTATAGGTAGTACCCTGCACGAACCCGGCGAAGCTATCGTAGGTGGAAGTCTTGTTGCAGGAAGGGATGAGCAGAATCGAGACACAAAGTACAACAATAAATCTGGTCTTCATTTAAAAAAATAATTTCCACATTACGAAATCTTAAATCNGCCCCTAAATCCCTGCCTGCACTGATGTTCCGGCAGGCAGTCCCTAAAGGGGACTTTAAATTTTAGCCCCCTTTAGGGGTTGGGGGCAGTTTATATTCCAAAATCATCAAATGCTATATTCTCCTGGGGCACACCAAGGTCATCGAGCATCTTAACCACGGCGTTATTCATTACCGGAGGTCCGCAGAAATAATATTCAATATCTTCAGGCTCCTCATGCTTGCTAAGGTAATTGTCGAGCAGCACCTGGTGAATAAATCCTGTTAAACCCGTCCATTTATCTTCAGGAAGAGGTTCCGAAAGAGCAATATGAAACTTAAAATTCGGAAATTCCTTCTCTATTGCCCTGAATTCGTCTTCATAGAAAATCTCTCTTATTGAACGTGCACCATACCAGTACGAAACTTTACGCGTTGTTCTCAGGGTATGGAAAAGATGGAAAATATGAGATCTCAGAGGAGCCATGCCGGCACCTCCTCCGATATAAACCATTTCGCTGTTTGTGTTCTTTATATGAAACTCGCCGTACGGACCGGATATCATCACTTTGTCACCCTTTTTGAGAGAAAAGATAAAGGAAGAGCATATTCCGGGAGGAACCTTCATAAAATTGTTCTTTGCTTTTTCCCATGGAGGGGTGGCAATTCTGATATTCAGCTTAATTAGGTTCTTTTCAGCAGGATAATTGGCCATAGAGTAGGCACGGAAAGTCTCTTCACTGTTCTTTATTCCAAGATCCCACATTTTGTATTTATCCCAGTCGCTTTTGTATTCCTCTTCTATTGAAAAGTCCCTGAAACTGGTTTCATATTTTGGGACATCGATCTGTATATATCCTCCTGGTTCAAATTCAAGTGATTCTCCTTCAGGTAGTTTCACCACAAATTCCTTTATAAATGTTGCAACATTCCTGTTGGAAACAACCTCACACTCCCATTTTTTAATTCCAAGAACCGATTCAGGAAGCCTGATCCTGAGATCCTCCCTTATCTTAACCTGGCAGCCAAGTCTCCAATGGTTCTGCTGTTCCTTTCTTGTGAAGAACCCGGTTTCGGTAGGCAGTATCGATCCTCCACCTTCCATAAGCTGGCATCTGCACATTCCGCAAGTACCCCCACCGCCGCAAGCTGAAGGAAGGAATATCCCGTTTCCCGACAGAGTGGAAAGAAGGTTTGAACCTGGTGATACAACAAGTTCCTGGTCGTTAATATGCAGAGTTACGTCGCCTTTGGGTGAGAGCTTATCCCTTGCAAAGAGGAGCATTACTACCAAAAGCATGATTATGATAAGGAATACTATAATGCTGTATAAAAGAGTGCCTAAAGTTGTAACCGCCAGAACCATGATAAAATATTTTCTTAGAGTTTAATGCCCATGAATCCCATAAATGCTATTGCCATCAGTCCGGTCAGAATGAAAGTTATTCCCAGACCTTTCAGTGGGTCTGGGACNTTGCTGTATTTCAACTTCTCNCTTATTGCNGCAATACTGACAATTGCCAGCATCCATCCCACCCCTGAGCCGACACCAAAAACAGTTGCTTCGGCAACATTCCCGTATTCCCTTTCCTGCATGAAGAGCGAGGCTCCAAGAATTGCGCAGTTAACAGCAATAAGCGGAAGGAATATTCCGAGCGAATTATATAATGATGGGCTGAACTTCTCTACAACCATTTCTACCAGCTGCGTCATTGCAGCAATTGTAGCAATAAAAACCATAAAGGTGAGAAAGCTCAGGTCAACATCGCCAAAACTCTCCCCCAGCCATATAAGNGCTCCTTTTCTCAATACATATTTTTCGATAAGGAAGTTTATGGGAACGGTTATCAGGAGGACAAAAATTACTGCTACTCCAAGCCCCATAGCGGTTTTTACTGATTTCGATACAGCGAGGAATGAACACATGCCCAGGAAAAAGGCAAAGATCATATTGTCGACAAAGATCGACTTGATAAAAATATTCAGCAGATTTTCCATAGCAGTTCCTTTCTATTGTTTTTCTACAAGGCTTTTGTCCCTGCTCCGCTGGAACCAAATTATCAAACCGACCAGGATTAGTGCCATCGGAGGAAGAATGACCATACCGTTATTTTCATAGCCGGTTTTATAGAGACCCAGTTTTTCAAGTACAGGATAGCCGTAAATTGTTCCTGAACCAAAAAGTTCCCTTATGAAAGAAACCACAACAAGTATAAGTCCATACCCGGCTCCATTTCCGATACCGTCAATAAATGACGGCCAGGGTTTATTAGCCATTGCAAAAGCTTCGAGCCTGCCCATCAGTATACAATTTGTTATTATAAGCCCGACAAATACCGATAACTGTTTGCTTACATCAAAGACATAGGCTTTCAGAAACTGATCAACCAGAATCACCATTGTAGCGATTACGACCAGCTGGACTATAATTCTTATCCTGTCGGGAATAAATTTTCTCATGGCAGCTATAACTAGGTTCGAAACAGCCGTAACAATTGTAACAGATAATGCCATTACTATTGCAGGCTTCAGTTTCACAGTAACAGCCAGTGCTGAACAGATCCCAAGAACCTGAACAGTGATGGGATTATTCTTACCGAATGGTTCGGTCAGAAGCTTCAGGTTTTTTGCCGAGAAGACCGGTTCTTTTTCCTTTTTGTCCATATTTCAAATCCTGTTTTTTAAGAGATAGCTATTGTATTTTTCCATACAGTCGAAGATCATTTTCTGAAGACCCTTGCTTGTTATTGTACCTCCGGATATAGCATCGACGCCGTGGATGTCGCCTTCCGGTGCGCCCCCTTTGATTACCTGAACTGAAACGAACTTATCGTTATCAAATAGTTTCTTGCCAAGGAACTGACTTTCAAAGGCTGTTGTGTTTATCTCGGCTCCAAGGCCCGGAGTCTCCCCCTTATGGTCAAAATTAGTTCCATAAATTGTATTCATGTCTGATTTAAGCGAAACATAGCCATAAATCGGACCCCAGAGTCCTTTACCCTCAACCGGGAAAATTGTAACTTTTTCCCCGTCGTCAGGTACTGCCCTGAAAACNGGCAGGTATTGCTCCTCAGGAGGTTTCTTCTGCTCATTCTTAAGGACTACGGTAAAGGCATCAACACCAGCAACAGGCTCACCTTTTGAATTAAGAACAAAACCTTCCTTAATATACTTGTCATACAATTCTTCAGTATTTTCTTTTGTAACCTGAACATTTATTGATTCAAGCATATTTTTTTTCTTCTCAATTTCGAGGTTTCTTTCCTGTGCAGGCTGGAGCAGGGTAGCCGCCATTGATAGCAGGGCAGCCACCGCAATAACCATAACCGCGGAAAAAATGAAAATATATTTATTGCTGAANTGTTTCATTTTACACTGGTTTTAAGTGCAACTTTAGCTCTCTTTAGCCTCTTTTTAATATTCGACTGGACAACAAAATAATCGATGAGAGGTGCAAAAAGGTTCATCAGTAGTATGGCAAGCATCACACCTTCGGGGTAAGCAGGATTGAGAACCCTGATCAGTATCGAAAGCACCCCAATCAGAATACCGTAGATCCATTTCCCCTTTTCAGTCTGAGAACCTGAAACAGGATCAGTAGCCATAAAGACTGCACCGAAAGCAAAGCCGCCCATAACAAAATGATAGTAAAACGGCAGCTCCATATAGGCATTTAACGATACTGCATTAAGCAACAAACCCATTCCCATACCGCCTGCAAAAACACCTGCAATGATTTTCCAGCTGCCAACACCTGTAATTATAAGTATCACAGCACCAATCAGTATTGCTACTGTTGATGTCTCACCGACCGATCCTGGAATGAAACCAAGAAACATCTGCATGAACGANGGAAGTTTTGTTATTTCACCTGCCGCACACAGAGATAAAGGTGTTGCACCTGAAAAGCCGTCAACAATATTTTTCCCTGCTGTCAGACCTTCAGTCCATACATTATCGCCTGTCATCCATGCGGGATAGCTGAAAAATACGAATGCCCTGGCGAGAAGAGCCGGATTAAAGATATTCATGCCCGTACCTCCAAAGACCTCTTTCCCGAGGATCACGGAAAAAGCAACTGCCAGTGCTAGCATCCATAACGGGATATCGATCGGCATTATTAGGGGAATTAGGAGACCCGTAACCAGATAACCCTCATTAATTTCATGTCCCCTGATCTGGGCAGCAATAAATTCNATTCCAAGTCCGACTACATAGCTTACAATAATAAGGGGTAATATCCTGAGGAAACCAAACCAGAAAGCCTGAAAAAGAGAAGGATCAATTCCAACAGATCTGAAATGCTGCAACCCGGTATTGTATGATCCGAAAAGAAGTGCAGGAAGAAGTGCAATGATCACAACTGTCATGGTCCTCTTCAGATCGAGCGGATCCCTTATATGTGAACCTTTAAAAGTGACTTTATCAGACACGAACATGAAGGCTTCAAATCCGTCAAAAACCGACTGCAATTTTTCAAACCTTCCCCCTTTTGAGAAATGGGGCTTTAGTTTATCTAACTTTTTTCTTAGGGAATTCATTGTAGTATCGAAAATTCACAGGTTACTTAACTCATCTCTTTTCTCATCAGATCAAGTCCTTTTCTTAATTCTGATTGGATTTCAATCTTGGAGGGACAAATAAACTCACATAGTGCAAAGTCTTCTTCAGCAACTTCATATATCCCAAGGTTTTCCATGTTATCAATATCTTCGGCTATGATGGCCTTTAAAAGCTGCATAGGGAAAATATCCATCGGAATTACCTTTTCGTATTGACCGGTGACAACAAAAGCTCTTTCTCCTCCATGCATATTTGTATCGAGCTTATAGCTGCGACGAGGAAAGAGTGAAGAAAGGAATGTCCGTGAAAAGCTGAATTTACTTATGCCGGGGTCGGCCCAACCGAAAAACTCATAATAATTACCTTCAGGAATAACCGTAATCTGCGAGTCGTAATATCCAAGAAATCCCTCNGGGCCTATTTTTGTTCCAGTGAGCACATTACCGCTTATATATCGCTGATTCCCCGGATTTATTTTACCTGCAACAACCTGCGTAACGGCACTTCCCGAAAGCATCCTGTAATATTGAGGCTTAATTACTTCAGAACCTGTCAAAGCCACAATCCTTTCAGGTTTATAAATTCCCTCTTCAAACAGGCGACCTATCGAAAAAACATCCTGTAAATTTACAATCCATACGATTTCTCCCTTGTTCAGCGGATCGAGGTGATGAATATGAACTCCGGCATTCCCTGCAGGATGGGGACCTGAAAAATATGATTTTTCAACTCCCTCAATGGCATCAAAAATCTGATTATCTTTTCTGTTGCCATTCAGTACGAGATTAACCAAACCGGATGTCAGCTTTGAAAGTGCCCTGATTCCTGTTCTGAACAAAGCCAGTGAAGAGTTCTCAAGGATAAAATTATAATCGGGGGCAAGAGGTGCAGTGTCAAACCCTGAAATAAAGATTGATTTGGGCTTATCATTAGGATCTGCGACAATATGATAGGGTCTTTGCCTTATTGCCGGCCAGAGCCCTGAGTTTAATAATTGATTTATTATCTGCCCGGCTGTAAGTTTATCAGGCTCCGCTTTTCCGAAATCAATATACCTGGTACCGTTCTTTTCGACTGTAACCTCAAGCATTTTCCTGCGTTCTCCCCTTTCAACCGATATTACTCTGCCGCTGACAGGTGAGGTGAATTGTATTTCCGGATGAAGCTTATCGCAAAAGAGCGGTGTGCCGGCAAGGACCTCAGAATCAGGTTTTACTTCCAGTTTTGGGATAAGCCCCGGGAAATCTGTNGGCCGGACTCCGAACATAACCGGATCTACAGTTGCTNCAAGTTTTTTTTCAGCAATTCCCTCCAACCGGATATCAAAACCTTTTTTTAGCTTAATCGATCTGGACATTGTAAAAAGATCTTATTTATATTATTCCTTGGGATCAGAGTACTGTTAATAAAATAACAGAATTGCAAATGTATAAATAGCTTAACAAATTTTTCAAATTATGCTGAAAATGATGAAATAAATTTCCACTATGTGTAAATTCGCAGATAAATTCCGGCAGATGTACGTTCCGCTGTTAATGGCACTCCTGATAGATGCTTTTCCGGTTTTACCGGAGAATAATGATTCACTTGCATTTACAAATCATATCTTCAATGACAGGATAAAAACCGTTCAGATNTATAAGGATGGTTGGAACCTATCCTATCCTGTGATCAGACTTAACAGCGATGAAAAACTTGTTNTCCATTTTGATCTTCTTGGCGACAATTCCGAAAATTACTACTATACTTTTGTCCACTGTGACAAGGACTGGAGAAAATCCGATATCTTCTATACCGATTATATTGATGGATTTTCGGAGAATCCCATAGAAGATTACACACCATCTTTCAACACCACTGTACATTATATTCATTACAAGCTTTCATTTCCGAATGAAAAGGCACAACTTAAAATCTCAGGNAACTATATTCTGCTGGTTCATCCTTTAAATGAGNCGGAAAAGCCAGTACTTTCACAGAGGTTTATAATAACAGAAGATTTAGCGGGAATTAGTATTTCGGCCCACAGGCCCAGAATGACAGCAGATGTCAACACAGACCAGCAGATCGATTTTTCGGTGAATATATCTTCTGTTAAAGTAAATGATCCCTTCAGGGATATCTATGCTAGCATCCTCCAGAACGGGCGCTGGGACAACGCAAAAAAGAATTTAAAACCCGAGTTCTTTGGCAGCAATGAAATTAAATACTCATCCTTATCAGAAAAGAACGTTTTCAGGGGGGGAAACGAATTCAGATATTTCGATATTAAAAGCATAAGGTACCAGTCGCAGTATGTGCGAAAGATTGATTTCCTTATCTCAAATTACAATGTTTATCTTTTCCCTTCAGAAAACAGGGAATTCAAACCATACTTCTACTGGGAGGATTTCAACGGTAAATACTATATTGCAATCCAGGAGGAAAAGAATCCCGAAACTGATGCTGATTATGTATATGTATATTTCACCCTGCCATCGAAATACCCTGTTGAAGGGGGCAGAATGTATGTTTCGGGAGCTTTGAACAACTGGTCATTTGATGCAAGTAACCTTATGAGCTACAATTACGCGGCAGGAGCCTACGAATGCATCATGCTTCTTAAACAGGGCTGGTACAACTACGAATATGTTTTCAGAAAAGACGGGTCAGACGACTCGGTGGCCACAAAATTCGAGGGGAGCCATTATGAAACGGAAAACGACTATACAGTCATGATTTATTACAGAAATCCTCGCGGGAGGTATGACAGGGTTATCGGTGTTCAAACAATAAACACGCTCAACCGCCTGACAGATTAGTGCTTATCATGCGAATCGATTCCATACTGCATTAATACAGTATGCCTCAGAGTCTTCAAAATCTCAGTTATATATTCATTTACTGCCCTTAAAGAACCGGGAAGGGTGTAGATCAATGATTTGCCGGTAATGCCCGCCACTCCTCTGCTCAGGAGTGCATTCGGTTTTTCCGAACCGTATTTTATCCTAATGTATTCCATGATACCCGGAATTTCTTTTGAAAGCATAGGTTTAATGGTTTCGACTGTTATGTCACGCGGACCGATTCCGGTGCCTCCGGTCGTAAAAATGATATTCACTTTTTTACACGCCTCATTTACAATCTCCTTAAGGGTCCCGGCATCGTCAGGGATAAGAGTCATATTAATATCATACTTCCACTTCTCATTATTGAAGAATTCCGACAGTCTCTCCTTTATCCCAGGTCCGCTCATATCTGAGTATTCGCCTTTAAAGGCCCTGTCGCTTAATGTAATTATAAGTACCTCAAATTTATCGGGAAGGTTCATCCTTTAGTTTTTTCTGTGACCATGATCCTGTCGATAACCATCATCTTATCAACTGCTTTGCACATATCATAAACGGTTATCAGCGCAACACTTACTGCAGTCATAGCTTCCATTTCTGCACCTGTTCTTGCATTGCAATGAACTTCACTTTCAGCAACTATACCCGATTCATCAGGAAAAAGCCGGACACTGATATTATCAAGCGGGATATTGTGACAAAGCGGGATCAGGGCCGATGTTCGCTTTGCACCACTTATACCTGCAATCTGTGCAACTGTGAGTACATCCCCTTTACTTACAAGGTTATCCTTAATAAGTTTCAGAGTCTCCTCTGAGAGCTTGATATGACCTGATGCCTTTGCGCTTCTGTGCTGAATTTCTTTTGATCCGACATCTACCATAACTGCTTTTCCGGTGTCGTCGGTATGTGACAATTTGCTCATTATTTTATCCTCCAATATTATAAAACTCATTTTTCAAATTATGCATGCCATGTTCGGGTTTCATCTCTATTGCCATTTTTATTGCTCTTTCATATCCGGTTTCCCGGATGTCATACTCTGCATTACTGAAGAGGCATGGTTTAAGCTTCCCGTTTGATGTAAGCCTTAACCGGTTACACGATGAGCAGCTTCCTCCCGAACCACCATCAACAGTTGAAAAAGTCCCAGTTGCCAGATCCATCTCTTTTATAAACCTCATCTCCAGTTCATTTGATTTACAGAACTCTGAAACCTCCAGGGCATCCTTTTCTGTTTTTGACTCTTTAATAACACAATTAATTTTTATAGGCCTAAGGTTTGCCCTTTTTGCTGCCTCGATCCCTTTTATTACGTCATTCAGATTTCCATTTCTTGTAATATGGGCATATTTTGAAGGATCAACAGTGTCGAGNCTTATATTAATTCTCTGAAGACCGGCTTTATACAGGTCATCGGCAAAATGCTCCAGAAGGGTTCCGTTGGTGGTCATCGACAGGTCCCTGATCCCTTTTATCCCGGCAATCATTGACGTCAGTGCAACAATCCCCTTCCTGACAAGAGGTTCACCTCCTGTAATCCTTACCTTGTTTANGCCGCAGGCAACTGCCGTTTTTGTAAAGTCCCTGATTTCATCAAAAGTCAGGATATCTTCATGCCGGAGAAGATGAATCCCTTCTTCAGGCATGCAATAACTGCACCTCAGGTTACATCTGTCTGTAACGGAGATCCGCAGATAATTNATAGGTCTGTTAAATTGGTCGTACACTTACAACTTCCCCCTTTTCAAAAATCTTCTTACCTACTGGCATTGAGATTATACCATCAGCCTCAGGCAGTGCTGAAATATGAGCTGATCCGTGATATTCAACGGGTAAAACCGATGCATCATCGGCTATTTTTACAGGAATAAACGCCATCCTGTCCACAGAACTCCTCATAAACTTCTCACCCATAGGCATATTAATATTCAATGGCTTCCATTCACAACCCATCATTATTGATAATAAGGGTCTGACGAGCATTTCAAATTGAATGAACGAAGATACTGGATTTCCGGGAAGACCGAAAATCACTGACCGGGAATGGAGCCCGAAAGTGGTTGGTTTCCCTGGCTGGACTGCGACCCTGGTAAAGAAAAACCTTACACCTGCCTGTTCAAGTACTGAAGGTACAAAATCGAAATCACCCATAGAAACCCCTCCGGTCAGGAGAACCATATCATTTTCCGGGATAGCTTTTTCAATAATCGAAAGAGTCTGGGCTTCATCGTCGGCTGCAATACCGTAATATTTTCCCGAGGCTCCTGCCCGTTCAATTTGTGCCATAAGCTGACTCGCATTGCTGTTCCTTATCTGCGACATTCCGGGAATTAAATCCGGTTCAACAAGCTCGCTGCCCGAACTTATTACTGCAACCCTGGGTCTTTTGCTTATCGTAACTGAGGTATGTCCAACTGAAGCCATTACAGCTATATCCTGCGGTCTGATCCTTTTTCCTGCCCTCAATACCAGTTCTCCTTTACGGATATCCTCCCCTTTTTTTGCAATGTTTTCCTTTATGAATGAACTCCTGAACTTTATAAATCCTTCAGAAAGCAATTCAGTATCCTCAACCATAATAACGCAATCTGCCCCATCCGGGACGGGTGCGCCGGTCATAATCCGGGAGCACTGATTCTTGCCTATGAATTTTGAGGGCCAGTTACCTGCCGGTATTGTTTCGAGTATCTCCAGGTCGTTTCCAAGGTCACTCTTTCGGCAGGCAAAGCCGTCGACAGATGATTTATTAAATGGAGGCATATCCATATCACTTGCAATTTCTTCTGCAAGGATTCTATTCAAAGTATCTGTATATGAAACAGTTTCGGTACCCGTTCTGAAGCTGGTGTTCATTACGGTTTCGAAGGCTTTTTCGAAAGAGATCATTTCCATGGATAGTACAATAGATATTTCTTTTATTTTATTAACCGCTTTGCCAACTAACCTCAGCCTGATCCGGGAAGGGCTATGGCAGAGCTTCTGGAAAAAGTAATCCAGACAGTTGATGATTCCCTGATCTGTAATAACTTAAATTCATCAANCGGCAGGCAGGCATAGAATGTCTCACCGGCATCAACAGTTACTTCCATTCCATATTCTGACGGGTTGATTTCCAACACTGTTCCTCTGAAGGAATTATCAAACCTTTCCACAGGTTCCGATGTGACAATTTTAATATCGCTGCTTTTCAGGATAATAAGCCCCTCAGCGGGAAATCCGTTTCCTGCAATATTAAAAACAAAGTTACCATTACAGACTGCTTTCCAGAAGGCGTTCTCGCGGAAGAATTTCACCCTGAAAAAGTTTCTTATTCCGGCATATCTTGCAACAAACCTGTTAACCGGCTCATTGAATACCTTCTCAGGAGTCCCCTCCTGAATAATATGGCCGTTGTGTATTACTCCTACCCTTCCGGCCAGGCTGACAGCTTCCCTATAATCATGGGTNACATGAATAATTGTCAATCCATTCCTGTTAAGTTGTCGAAATGTTCTTTTGAGATCATCTTTGAGACTGGCATCTATTGAAGCCAGAGGTTCATCGAGCAGCAGCAGCCGGGGCGAATTTACGAGTGTTCTGGCAAGAGCTACCCGCTGAAGCTCTCCCCCTGAAAGATTCTGGGTAAAGCGGTCCAGAATATTTGAAATATTCATCTCTCCGGCGATACGGTTTACTTTCCCTGTTATCACTTCTTTTTTCATTTTACGGGAATGCAGTGGGTATGCAATGTTCCCGAAAACAGTCATGTTCGGGAAAATCGAATAATCCTGAAAAACAAGCCCGACAGAGCGCTCCTGGATTTTTTTCCCTGTAACATTCTGATTGTTTATCCATATCTCACCTGAATCCGGAATACTCAGTCCGGCAATCAGCTCAAGAAGCAGGGTTTTCCCCGACCCTGACCTGCCAAGCAGAACATAATACTCGCCTTCGGTAATATCAAGGTTGATCTCCGACAGTGAAAAATCTCCGAATTTCCTGTTTATATTTTTAAGCTTCAGCATCAGGCGACAGATGTATTTCCTTTTTCTTTAAAGAGATTAACCTCAGCAATATAAAAACTGCAAGTGCAACAATAATAAACAGTACTGAGGCCGGTCTTGCATATTTAAGGCCGAAGGAGCTGAATCTTTCATAAATAAGGACAGGGGCAATAGTCGGATGATAAGCGACTATAACCACTGCGCCAAATTCACTCATTCCTCTGGCAAACATCATTACAAAACCAGTCATTACGCTTCTCCANGCCAGAGGAAGAGAAATTGTAAAAAATACCCTCGAAGGGCTGGCACCGAGTGTCAGCGCTGCTTTTTCGAGACGTTCAGGAACGGTTGCAAAGCCGTCGCGGGCAGAATTTATAAGGAAAGGAACACTTACAAAAGCCATAGCAAGGGCAATTCCTGCAGGATTATTTACAAGAGTTAGTCCGAGAGCATCTGCAGTTTTCCCCAGAAAGCCATCTCTTGAGATGAATCCAAGTACTGCGATACCTGCTGCAGTGTGAGGAAGAACAACCGGCAGGTCAATAACTCCTTGAACAACTTGTTTAAGAGGAAAATTCTTCCGGGCCAGAATCCAGGCNAGGGGAATTGAAGCAAATGCAAAGACGAATGTAGCGGCAAAAGAGACCCAAAGTGTGAGCCAGATACTGTCCTGAACCTCCTTATCNCCGACTGTTTGCATGAATTCAGAACTCCCGGTATCAAGAAACATCCCGGCNAGCGGTGCAAGAATAAAAAGCAATACCAGCGATGAAAGGATCAGTAGAATCCAACTGAAAAGATTATTATTCATCATAATATTTCACAGGACTGCCTGGTTCCAGATATTTTTTAAGTTTATCAGGTATCATCTCCGGCTGGTCAGTAATTAAAGGTATGATCGGATCCTGACCGTTTTTCTTAAATATATCCATCCCTTCTCTGCTAAGCAGGAAAGCGACAAAATCGATCGCATTTTCTTTATTTTCTGAACCAGTCAGGACAGAGAGACTGTAATTGATGTAATCGCCGTTTACTTTTAGCTTACTACCGGGAGTATTTCCGGTAACCTCAAGTGATACAGACTTATATAACTCAATCCTGGCAGGGTTCCCGAGATTTATATAATCAGGAAGCTCAATGAATTTTAAACCATGCTGTTTTGCAACCGATTTATACTGAAACATGTAATCTACAGCATTTGCCTCAANAAGTGCCACAAGATCCACCTCCTTCGGGCGGATAAATTCTTTGTCTTTTGATAAAAGCCTTTCCTCAAGGCCCTCGATTCCATAATATTTCTCTGCAAGCTTAAAAGCAAAAACGCTCCTGTAACCACAGGGATCTGCATCAGGGTCCGATCTTGCATAGGTGACATCATCCCGCAATAAGATATTCATCCAGTTAGCTGAGTCAATTTCTGATGCATATTTAGATTTTTCCTGGAATGCGATCACAATTTCATTTGTTGCAAACCTGATGCTCCATAAGGCATATTCCGGAACTATTAGTTTATCAATAACAAAATAGTCAGCAGAAGCAATTATGTCGCATGGTTTCTTAAGCTCAGTTATCTTTCGCGCACAGACAAGACTTCCAGCAGGCTCCATGAGTATTTTTGTTGCTGGATTCAGCTTTTCATATTCATCTGCAAGTTGCTTTAAAGGAACCGAAAGGCTGCCCGCATTGAAAATTATTACTTCTTTTTGATTTTTAGCTGGCTTGCTCCTGCATCCTGCAAACAAGACAGAAAAAACAGACATAAATAAAATCAGATTCTTCATTGATGACCGGTTTTTTAAGTTATTGCAGATTCTGCTGACTTCTTTTCAGCGATTTGTATAAGTGCATTTATAGTTTTCCAGTTTCTTCCGGTGCCTGTAACTTTCATTTTCCCCTCAAAGAAGCCGGTATAGATTTTACTTCTGCCGAAACCATTCGGACAATAGATAAAAATCTCTTTACCGGAGATCATAAATTTATCCGGAGGGTAACTGACACCCCTGACTTTTCCAAGCTGCAATTCTGAAGGTTTTTCATTCAAAAAAATAACTGCAAGCTTTTCGGGGTCGAAATTTTCCTCGTTTGCAAAAGGATTTCTGGAAAGAATAGCCTTTAATTCTTCAAGAGTTCGGTTAATTACAGGAATATCATACGCGAACTTTTTCCTGATAGCTTTCTCAATTTTTTCTTTCAGTCCGGTTTCAGACCCGGACTCCGTATCTGTAAAGACAACGTTTCCGCTTTGAATATAGGTTTCAGCATCATGAAAGCCTGCTTCCTTAAATAATGATGAAAGACCGGTCATCTTCATTTTGTTATGACCTGCCATGTTCACTCCACGGAGTAAAGAGATGACGATTTGCATCCTGCTTCTATTGAAAGTTCTTCACAACTTCAATAACTTCAGGGAGATCCATCCCAATCTTCCTGAGGAACTCAATTTTAGGCACACCATTAATGTTCCATCCCCTTCGGAGATATACTGCATCCAGGAGACTTTCGTACTGTTCCTCCCTGTATTTCCTAATGAGCTTCATCTTTTCTTCAGTCGGTTTCCCGGAAGGGTCGATCCCTGTCTTTTCCTTCAATTGTTTATCGTACCGCTCGGCCCTTGACTCATACTCCTCACTGGTTACAGGGCCAGCAGCACGGTACGGCTGTCTGTCGTAGATTCTTGTACCATATCCTCTCCTGAGGTTAAAGACACGCTGGAAATTGTAAACCCTTTCCGAATCCTCAATAAGACGGTGCTTATCGAATTCCCTTCCGGTCACTGCCTTATAAATAGTAACATAATTGTCGACATGCTCCGGTACTTTTGCCGGCTCATCAGTTTGGGCATTGGTTTCCGGTTCGACATCGTTCCACGGTAGTTTGCATAACCCTACAAGTCCGAACCATGTCCGGAACATAGGAAAATAATGAAGGGCTTCAGCTTTATTTTCGAAGGTTGGGATCTGGTTGTTAACCATATCCATGAAAATCAGCCAGGCTTCATCATGCTGAGGCCCTTTATTTGTCATTGCAAATCCGCCCTGCTGTGCCAGCGATTCCTTTGGCATATACTGGGAATACTCCAGTCCCTTGTTTTCCATACCGATATCGTTCAGGAACGAAGCATCTCCCCAGCCTTTAGCAATGAACAGCTCTTTCATTTTGCGAACACCCTGACCTGCCACAAGTCCAAAACCTTCTCCCCTGGCAACCTGATGCAGAAGTTCAAGGGCATCTTTGGAATTGCCGAATCTAAGTTCCAGGCCTCCTGTTCTTTCTTTGTTCAATATGCCGTTTTCATAACATTCCATGACAAATGCAGAAAGAGTGCTCCATGTTATTGTGCATATCCCGTAAGTGTCGCAGTAAAAGTTGGTTTCAATTATATATTGCGGATCAAAGATGCCGCAGTTTGAACCGAGCCCTGCAGCATTCTCATATTCAGGGCCGTCGACAAGGACTTTCTGGCCCTTATACGGACCTGTCAGGATTTCGAAGTCATCAACTCCTTTGGTACACGACATATTACAGCCTATCCAGCATCCGTCGGGATTGTTCTGTCTGAAATGACTCTTCCAAACTGATGAATTTATCTTGTAAGCATCCGGATGACTGCCAAACTTGTAGTTGTGAACCGGAAGAAGATCGTGATCATTCATTATTTCCATAAGATGAGCTGTCCCGACCTGCCTCATCTGACACTGTTTATCATCAAGTTCCCTCATCTCCCTGTTGAACCTCTTACCTCTTTCCATAATTGCCTCAAGATCAACAACATTATTGAGATTACCCTTAACCCCCGGAATCTTGCAGACAATGGCCTTAACCTTTTTATTGCGAAATACAGTTCCTATTCCTCCTCTGCCCGCCTGTTTAAGCCTTACTTTTTTCCTTTTGGAATCATAGAAACTGAAGTTCAGCATTCCAATAAGTGAGTGTTCAGCAGCGGAACCGGAGGAAACGACCCCGATGTTTTTCTTTTCATTTTCGTTACTGGCAAAAATCTCAGTAAGCTGTTCGGCCAGAAGATGGCTGTCGGCTGCCTCATAGGGCGCTTCGAATATCTCGACAAAATGGTTTATGCCGTCAATGAAAACAATAACATCCTTTTCTGCCTTACCCTGTAGTTCCAGTGCATCAAATCCGGAAAACTTGAGGAAAGGACCGAAAAAGCCGCCAACATTACTGTCCATCACTGAATTTGTTTGGGGTGAAATGCTGACTACCAGCGATTTACCTGTCCCTGAATATTGTGTTATTCCGCCTATAGGGCCCGACGAAATAATTATTTCATTTTCAGGATCATTCCATTTAGTATCGGGTTTGGTAGCATCCCACAGCAGACGCAGTCCGTAACCTTTACCTCCAATAAACTTTTCCTTCATCAGCGGAGAGACATTCTTATCCGCAATTAATGCCGAACCCACATTAATATAAAGAGTTTTATCAGTATACCCTTTATTCAGGGGAGTCCAGTTATAATCCCATCTTTTTATCAGCCTGTGGCTTGATTTTATAGCTGCAATGTCCATAAAACTGAATTTGGTACTGTCACTAGAATCAGCAATTTTATTCAAAGGTAATTTAATAAAGCTACCGTTAAAATGATAATGATCAATATAACCCGAATGGCTGAAGATTTTTAAAGATAACTTAATGACAAAGTATCTATATTTGTAATGATTTTTACTTTAGATAGTTATCAGATGAAGCTTTCGGAAATAGAAAATCATCTTGGAAAATTCAAGGTAGGTATAGCCGGCGCAGGCGGACTTGGTTCAAATTGTGCCGTTGCCCTTGCCAGGTCAGGTATCGGGACACTTGTAATTGCTGATTTTGATAAAGTTGAACCAGCCAATCTGACAAGGCAGTATTATTTCAGGAATCAGATCGGTATGATGAAAGCAGATGCCCTGAGGGATAACATTCACAGTATAAGACCGGAGCTCAATGTTTTAATTCATAAGGTCAGGCTTGATAGAGCAAATATTCCGTCAGTATTTGCCGGATGCAATGTTATTGTTGAAGCCTTTGACAGGTCCGACATGAAAGAGATGCTAATTGAAACTGTGCAGGGTAGAATGCCGCAAGTCCCCCTGATTGTAGGATCAGGGATGGCAGGGTGGGGAAATAATGAATTATTGAATTTCAGGCATATAGATGAATCACTTTATGTCTGCGGAGATGAGGTTTCGGAAGCTTCTGATGAGCTGCCTCCTCTTGCACCCAGAGTGGGGATTGTGGCCAACATGCAGGCTAATACTGTACTGGAAATACTTATGAAATTTCAATAGATGGCTTGATGACATTATGAAGATAATATTGAATAACAGGGAGGAAGAATTTGAAAAGGATACAATAACTGTAAGCGAGATGCTTGATCTGAAGATGTTTACTTTCCGTATGAGAATTATCAAAATAAACGGGGAGCTTATTCCAAAGGATAAATATAGTACGGCAATTATCCATGACGGAGACAATATTCAGATGTTTTATCTTATGAGTGGGGGTTAAAAAAAAAGTTGTAGGTTTGCATAAGAATGATATTGTCTAAATTCATAGAAAAAATTCCTCCTTTCTTTCGAAACAGGTACCTGCTAACGATTATTGTTTTTGTGATCTGGGTGGTTCTTCTTGATTCAAATAANCTTTTATCTCAGTATAAAGAGATGAAAAACCTTAAAAANCTTAGAGTAGAAAAAGAATATTATGTTAAGAGAATTGAAGAGGANAAGAGGAAACTCCACGAACTAAAGACTGATGATCAGAATCTTGAGAAATTTGCCCGGGAGCAGTACAGGATGAAAAAGCCTGATGAAGATCTTTTTATTATTCTTACTCCTCAGGAAAACCGCAGGATAAAAAGGGAAAATAACAATTAGCCATTCAGCTCAAGCGATCTGTAAAACAGCAGTAATAATACCGGATCGTCCGATTTAAAATCTTTTCCGATAGCTTCAAGAAGTTCAGATGCACTCTCATTGACCGGCCTTTTCTCAAACAAAGTGCCGTGCACGGAATTAAGGTATTTAACGATCTTAAACATATTGAACCATCCGAAGAATCTCTTTCTGAAGGCCTTAATACCCGAAGTATTGCTCTTGATTTCCCTGATTTTCGATGTCCATTCATTAATCTCAACAAATTGCCTAATTCCCTTCGGAAGACAGAAGTAAGCAAGTTGCGGATCATCTGTTGAGTACACAACATTATTGTCAACCAGGCTAAAAAACATTTTTAACTCAATGAATGCTTCCGGATTATAAGTCAGCAAAGTTTCATTCTTCCTTTCGGTCAGTCTTTGAATAGTCACTCCTGTCCCGAAGGGTACTCTTGCTGAAGCCCTCGGTGACGGATAGACGGTTGTCTGATTCAGGTGAAAAAAACCTCCGGCCGGAAGCAGTTTCTGAATGAAATAAAAATCTTCTCCTGCCATCCTTCTGTTCATTCCGCCAGCCCTGACATATGGCAAAGCTTTAACAGCGATTGCTGAACCTACAGTGTGCTGCGCATAAGGAAAACCTGTAAAAGCAAGTCCCTGGAGGTAGTATCTTAGGTGTAATTCATACTGCGTTATTGATCTGTAAATTTGCTCACTGAACTCATCGCCCGAAATCGGATGTTCAAAATATATTGAGCAGGCTGACCGGTCCCTCCTGTCATGCATTTCGTTGTAGACTGCCGTAAAATAATTGCTTTTTACCTTGCAGTCGGCATCAAGATTCAGAATTATGCCATAAGGATTATCCAGGTAATCAAATCGGCGGAGAGCCTCGTCCATTCCTGTTTTTCTTGCAAGACCGACACCCCATCCCTCCGATCTGAGGTTAGTTCCGTCAATTACGAATACTCCAAAGAAACATCCGGGATTCTCTTTTATCCAGATTTCAGTCCTGACAATACTTTCAGCATTATGTTCAAGGTTTTCAATGCCTGCCCCTGATGGAGCGTTGACAACTATTATGACTTCTACCCTGCAGGCAGGTTCCTGGCACATTGCAAGCGAATTGAGCAGACCGGTAATCTCAGGTTCGTCATAGCAGGGAACCACAACAATAATTTCAGT
>JGI20214J51650_10000732_pt1 | contig 20660 bp, 19 predicted proteins | sample WetSurMetagenome_FD_51650 | JGI IMG/M metagenome (IMG submission 51650) | reverse complement strand
CGATGACGGCGGTGATCGACACGCCGGCCGACCGCGCGGCGGTGCCGCCTGACCGCCTGCCGGTGCTGGTGCCGCCGGGGCTGCCCGCCGGTCTGGCCGAGCTGCCCTGGGGCCGCATTGACGCGCGCTGCGGCGCCGCCGCTGCGCGCTGCATCGAGCACGCGGTGCAACTCGTCCAGGCCGGCGAGGCGGAGGCGATCGTCACGGCGCCGATCCACAAGGAGGCGTTCGCCGCCGCCGGCGTGCCGTTCCCGGGCCACACCGAGTTGCTGCAGTCGCTGGCCGCCGCTGACGGGCTGCTGCCACCGGTGCGCATGATGCTGGCCAACGACGAGCTGCGCGTCGTGCTGGCGACGATCCATGTCGCGCTGCGCGCGGCGATCGAAGCGCTGAATTTCGACGCCGTGCTGCAGACGATCCGGATCGCGCACGCCGCGGCCGCCGGCTGGGGCCAGCGCCTGCCGCGCATCGCGGTCGCCGGGCTGAACCCTCATGCCGGCGAAGGCGGGCGCTTCGGCCGCGAGGAGATTGAGTTTATCGGCCCGGCGGTGGCGGCCGCGCGCGCCGAAGGCATCCAGGCGAGCGGCCCTTTCCCGCCGGACACGGTGTTCATGCGCGCGCGCCGCGGCGAGTTCGACCTGGTGATCGCGATGACGCACGACCATGGGCTGATCCCGGTCAAGTACCTGGGTGTCGAGCATGGCGTCAATGTGACGCTGGGTCTGCCCTTCGTGCGCACCAGCCCGGACCACGGCACCGCGTTCGACATCGCCGGCCAGCACCGAGCCGACCCGGCCAGTCTGATCGCGGCGATCGGTTTCGCGCGCCGGCTGCTCGCGGGCGCCGGGCGCTGAGCGGCGCGCCTACGCGCTGACGCCTGCGAGCTGGCGGCGCGCGCGCGCAGTCGCGCGTTCGAGCAGGTAGGCGCTCTCGAACGCGCGCAGCCGGCCTGTCTCGCACAGCCGCACCAGCATGCGCTGCGTTAGCGAGATCGTCTGCTGGTGGCGCGCGCCGCGATTGAAGACGAAGAAGCTGCGCCCCGGGCTGACGTGTACCAGGCGCACTTTCTGCCACTTGTCGTCCAGATGCATCTGGTAGGCGAAGCCGATCTGCACGTGCTCGGCCAGCGCCTTGCCCGAGACTGGCTCTAGCGGCTCGGACATGCCGCCCGACGCGGCCGGCGTCGGCAGGCCGGCGATCTGCAGGTCCGCCGGCGTCACCGTGGGCTCGGCGCCTAGGTCGATGTCCACCTTGCCGTCCCAATCGATCGCGGCCTCCTCGACGAGGCCAATGCGCGCGGCCTCGTCGGCGCTGAACTGCGGCGCCGCCACAGCGGTGTCGATGACGTCGGTCAGCACCGGCAATGCGAGCGGTGCCGCGCGCAGCGCTTCACGCGACGGCAGCGGCTTGTCCAGCGCGACCTCGACTTGCTTGGCGAGCAGGTTGATCTCGAGCGTGCGCGGGCCCTGCGTGGCCTTCAGCGATTCGGCGTGCGTGGGCAGTAGCTGCCCGAAGAAGGCGCGCCGCCGTTCGGCTGGCCACTGGATCAGGTCCATCCCCTCGCCGAGCGCCTTCATCAGCGGCGGCAACTCCGCGAGGAAGCTCTTGCGCTGCGCCGGCGAGGTCTTGGGCTGCACGCTGACGAACAGGTCGCGGCCGGTCTGGCGCAGGCGGCGCACGCGTTCGCTGTCGGCGCCATCGCGCTCGGCGGCCTTCAGCAGCACCTGGCTCCAGACCTGGCTGATGAAATCGCGCACGAAGGCCGGCGCGGCGAGGTCCTTCAGCTCGCCCTGAAGCTGCTGCGCGTAGAGTGTGCGCAGACGCAGTTCGTCTTCCTTTGCCGATAGCAGCTCGGCCGCGTCCCCCTGCGCCTGGACCTCGCGCTTGCCTTCCTCGGCGATGAAGGCCTCGAGATCTGTGAGCTTGTGCTCGTAGACCTCGATCTGGTCGAAGTCGCCCTCGACGACCTCCTGCACCAGCGCGCGCACCTTGGCCAGGAAGGCCTTCGCGCCGTCGCCGTCGAAGTCCTCGAACGCGGCGCCGAGCGACGCGATGCGATTGACGAAGCGACGCACCGGGTGCCGGCGCGATGAGAAGAAGCTCGGGTCGCCCAGGGCCGCGCGCAGCACTGGAAGCTGCAGCCGCGCTATCTGGCGTGCCATCTGCGGCGGCACCCGCGGATCGGACAGGATCTGGTCGAACAGGCTACCGATGACGTCGATCACCATGTGGTCGAGCGAACCGGTCGAGGCCTGGCGCAATTCGTCGCGGTGGGCGCGGATCAGGTTCGGCAGCGGCGCACCGCCGGCCGACGGCCCGGCACCCCAGTCGCTGGCGGCCACGTCGCCGCCGCCGTCGCTGAACGCCAGGCGCCGGATCAGCGACATCAGCGCCGGATCGACCTGGCCGAGCGTCGCACTGCCGCCGCGGCCCGACATGCCGCCACTGCGCGTGGACGGCGCGAAGCCGCTCGGGGCCGCACGGCGCTGGCCGTAGCGGCTGTCGAAGCTGCTCTCTGGGCGCAAGCTCTCGGCGCCGGCGCCGGTGCCCGCCGGCGCATCGAAGCTCGAGCTCGTGCCGCTGCGCGTTCCCGCTGTGCGCACGCTCAGCCCGGCCGGCTGCACGCCGGCGCCGCGCAGGTCGGCGACGATATCCTTGTAGCCGGCGCGCAGCAGGCCGGCCATCGAGCGGCCGAGTTCGGCCGTCAGCACCTTGCGCACCTCCGCGCGCTCCGAGGTCGCGTCGATCGCACGGATCATCGCGTTGCCGACGACGTCGGGCCGCAGCGGGTTGCGGTCGGTCTCGCCGCCGGCGGCACCGAGCAGCGCGGTGACGTAGGCGCCCAGTTCACGCAGCTCCCATTCGCAGGCGTGCGCGATCTCCAGGCCAAAGCGCTCGGCCGCGACCTGGATCTCGACCTCGCGGTCGTCGACGAGGCTGAGCGCGTCCCAGGCTGTCTCGCCCGCGTCGGCGGTGCCGGCGCGCGGTGCGACCTCGCGCAACACGCGCTGGTCGAGCGCCTCGTTGAAGCTCAGCGCAAAGACGGCCGATTTGCGGTTCAGTTCGAACTGAGCGCCGAGCAAGCCGTCGCGCTGGAAGACGTTGTTCGACGCCAGCGCGGCCAGGCCCAGGCTTTCTATGGTCCGTTCGACGGCCTCGCGGGCGGCGAGCTTGATGCGCTGGACGGCGTTTTCCAGCGCAGCGGGCAGGCGGTGGACGGGGTTCGGTTTCATGCGTGCGCAGCGAGCGCCTAGTATGCGGCAAGTGCCGGCGCCGTCCTGCAAGCGCTGGCAACCGGCGCCCTCCGCCGCGCGGGCCGCGCCTACTTCACTTCTTCAGCGCGTCGCGGATCTCGCGCAGCAGCACCACGTCTTCCGGCGTCGGGGCGGGCGGGGCCGGCGGGGCCGGCGGAGCATTGCGCTTGAGCCGGTTGATCTGCTTGACCATCACGAAGATGATGAACGCCAGGATGACGAAATTGACGAGCACGGTGACGAAGTTGCCGTAGGCGAACACCGCGCCGGCCTTCTTCGCCTCGGCCAGTGTCGTGGCCGTCTGGCCCGCGAGCGGGACGAAGTAGTTGCTGAAGTCGAGTCCGCCGGTGACCTTACTGACCACCGGCATGATGACGTCGCCGACGAGCGAATCGACGATCTTGCCGAAGGCGCCGCCGATGATCACGCCAACGGCGAGGTCGACGACGTTGCCCTTGGTCGCGAATTCCCGGAACTCCGATCCAAAACTCATGTCAGTTGCTCCTGTAGTGACGGCCTGCGGCGGACGATCGGGCCGGGCGGGCGCGGCGCACGGTAAGCCGCGCGCGCGGCGGCGTCAACTGAGGCCGCGACCATGAGGAGCACGCATACGGCTCGGATAGAATCCCCGGTTGACCCGAACCCCTGCACAAAGCTGTCGAGGATTTCCATGAGTGACGCCCCCGTCGACCAAAACCGACGCACCTGGATTGCGATCACCTGCGGCGCCGGCGCCGTCGGCGGTGTCGCCGCCGCTATCCCATTCATCAGCAGCTTCGAGCCTTCCGAAGCCGCGCGCGCCGCGGGTGCTCCGGTGGAGGTCGACATCGGCTCGATCGCCCCGGGCGACATGAAGACAGTCGAGTGGCGTGGCAAGCCGGTGTGGATCGTGCGCCGGACGAAGGAGATGCTCGAGGGCCTGAAGAAGACCGACGGCCTCGTTGCTGACCCGAAGTCGGAACGCCATCCCGACGAGTTCACGCCGCCCTATGCGCGCAACGAATGGCGCTCGATCAAACCCGAGTACTTGGTCGTGGTCGGCATCTGCACCCACCTGGGCTGCTCGCCGGGCGAGAAGTTCCAGGCCGGCCCGCAACCTTCGCTGCCCGACGACTGGGAAGGCGGCTGGCTTTGCCCGTGCCACGGTTCGACCTTCGACCTTGCCGGCCGCGTGTTCAAGAACAAGCCGGCGCCGGACAACCTGCAGGTGCCGCCGCACATGTACCTGACCGACACCACGCTGCTGATCGGCGAGGACAAGAAGGCCTGAGGCCTCAGGCAAGCCACACCCAAGCTGTAACCCCTTCGTACCGAGGTCTAGATGGCTGAATTCAAGGAATTGCCGGCCGGCGCGCCGGTCACGCAACAGGTCACGACGTGGCTCGAGAACCGGTTCCCGACCGCGTTCGAGGCCTATCGGGTGCACATGTCGGAGTACTACGCGCCGAAGAATTTCAACGTCTGGTACTTCTTCGGCTCGCTCGCGATGCTGGTGCTGGTGATGCAGATCGTCACCGGCATCTTTCTCGTGATGCATTACAAGCCCGACGCGGCGCAGGCCTTCGCGTCGGTCGAGTACATCATGCGCGACGTGCCCTGGGGCTGGCTGATCCGCTACATGCACAGCACTGGCGCTAGCGCGTTCTTCATCGTCGTCTACCTGCACATGTTCCGCGGCATGATCTACGGCAGCTACAAGAAGCCGCGCGAACTGGTCTGGATCTTCGGCTGCGCGATCTTCCTGTGCCTGATGGCAGAGGCCTTCATGGGCTACCTGCTGCCCTGGGGCCAGATGTCGTACTGGGGCGCCCAGGTCATCATCAACCTGTTCTCGGCGATCCCCTTCGTCGGTCCGGACCTGTCGCTGCTGATCCGCGGCGACTACGTCGTCGGTGACGCGACGCTGAACCGCTTCTTCAGCTTCCACGTGATCGCGGTGCCGCTGGTGCTGCTCGGGCTGGTCGTGGCGCACCTGCTGGCGCTGCACGACGTCGGCTCCAACAATCCCGACGGCATCGAGATCAAGGCCAGGAAGGACCCGAAGACCGGCATCCCACTCGACGGCATCCCGTTCCATCCCTATTACACCGTGCATGACATCATGGGCGTCAGCGTCTTCCTGATGATCTTCAGTGCGGTGATGTTCTTCGCGCCGACCGGCGGCGGCTACTTCCTCGAGACGAACAACTTCATCCCCGCCGACTCGCTGAAGACGCCGCTGCACATCGCGCCGGTCTGGTACTTCACGCCGTTTTATTCGATGCTGCGCGCGGTCACCGACGACATGGTGAACGTGCTGTGCGTCGTCGTCGGCGCGGCGGGCGTGCTGGGCTACCTGATGGCCGGTCTGCGCGGCCTCTGGCGCTGGGTGCCGCTAGTTGCTGCGGTCGTGATCGGGCTGCTCTTGAAGACCTTCGACGCCAAGTTCTGGGGCGTCGTCGTGATGGGGCTGGCAGTGATGATCCTGTTCGTGCTGCCCTGGCTGGACCGCAGCCCGGTCAAGTCGATCCGCTACCGGCCGGGCTGGAACAAGATCCTGTTCGGCCTGTTCGTGATCAACTTCTTCGTCCTGGGCTACCTGGGGATGCAGCCGCCGACGGTGGTGGGCACCATCATCGCCCAGACCGGCACGCTGTTCTATTTCGGCTTCTTCCTGCTCATGCCCTGGTGGAGCCGGATTGGCGAATTCAAGCTCGTGCCCGACCGCGTGACGTTCCACGCGCATTGAGACCGGCCCAGCGCATTCAACCATGAAGAAACTGATCCTCTCCCTGCTCGCCGCGATGTCGTTCGTCTCAGTGGCGTCCGCCGCAGAAGGCGTCGCATGGGACCGCTTCCCCACCGAGCGCGTCACCGATCTGGCGGCGTTGCAGCGCGGCGCCAAAACCTTCGTCAACTACTGCATGGGCTGCCACTCGGCGTCGTATATGCGGTTCAATCGGATGCAGGACATCGGGTTGACCGACGAGGAGATCAAGACCAACTTGATCTTCACCGGCGTCAAGGTCGGCGACCTGATGAAGATCGCGATGGATCCGAAGGACGCGAAGTCCTGGTTCGGCGCGGTGCCGCCTGACCTGACGCTTATCGCCCGCGCGCGTGGCGGCGAGGGCAAGGGCAGCGGGGCAGACTACCTGTACACCTACCTGCGCACCTTTTACCGCGACGACACGCGTCCGACTGGCTGGAACAACCTCGCGTTCCCGAACGTCGGCATGCCCAACGTGCTGTGGCAGTTGCAGGGGCAGCAGCGCGCCGTCTTCGCCGAGGAGAAGGACGCCGAGGAAGGCGGCCGCCCGGTCGAGGTCTTCAAGCACTTCGAGCCGGTCAGCAAGGGTACGTTAACCAAGGCCGAGTACAACGACACGGTCGCCGACCTGGTCGCGTACCTGCAGTGGATGGGCGAGCCGGTGCAGGACACCCGGGTCCGCCTGGGTGTCTGGGTGATGCTGTTCCTGGGGGTGTTCACCGTGATCGCATGGCGCCTGAACGCCGCGTTCTGGAAGGACATCAAGTAGTCGAGTCGACCGCCGGCCCGGCCACGTGCCGGCTGCGCAGCGCAGTGGAGGCCCGGCTGGGTGTCCACTGCGTTTGTTTCTTTATCGGGACGCCCGCGTCCCACTGACGATCGAGGGCCGCACGCCATGATGGTGCTTTACTCCGGAACTACCTGTCCTTATTCGCACCGCTGCCGCTTCGTGCTGTTCGAGAAGGGCATGGATTTCGAGATCCGTGACGTTGATCTCTTCGCCAAGCCCGAAGACATCGCGTTGATGAACCCGTACAACGAGGTGCCGATCCTGGTCGAGCGCGACCTCATCCTGTACGAGTCGCACATCATTAACGAGTACATCGACGAGCGCTTCCCGCACCCGCAACTGATGCCGGGCGACCCGGTCGCGCGCGCGCGCGTACGGTTGTTCCTCTTCAACTTCGAGAAGGAGCTGTTCGCGCACGTGAACCTGCTCGAGGGCCGGGGCGTCAAAGCCACCGACAAGCAGCTCGAGAAGGCGCGCAGCCAGATCCGCGACCGTCTCACGCAGCTGGCGCCGATCTTCCTGAAGAACAAGTACATGCTGGGCGACGACTTCAGCATGCTCGACGTCGCAATCGCGCCGCTGTTGTGGCGCCTGGACTATTACGGCATCGACCTGAGCAAGAACGCGGTGCCGCTGCTTAAGTACGCCGAGCGCATCTTCTCGCGCCCGGCCTACATCGAGGCGCTGACGCCGTCAGAGAAGGTGATGCGCAAGTAGATCGGTACCCCCCGACGCGGCTTCGCCGCTCCCCCCGGGGGGGCGACGCCCGCGGACCGGTGAAACCGGATCCGTGGCGTCCATTTGATAGGCTCACTGTCCATGGCCATCGGTTCTTCTAGCGATCAAGGTACGTCGACGCGGCCCTACCTGCTGCGCGCACTGCACGACTGGTGCACCGACAACGGCTTCACGCCGTACGTTGCGGTGTTTGTCGACGCCAGCGTGCAGGTGCCGATGGAGTACGTGAAGAACAACGAGATCGTGCTCAACGTCGGCTTTGAGGCTACCAGCGGCCTCAAGCTGGGCAACCAGACGATCGAGTTCCGGGCCCGCTTCGGCGGCACGGCGCGCGAGATCGTCGTCCCGGTGGACCACGTGGTCGCGATCTACGCGCGCGAGAACGGCCAGGGCATGGCCTTCCCGGTGCCCACCGAAGGCGCCGGCGGCCCGGCCGAGGCGCCTTCGATGATGAAGCCTCCGTCGGGCCTGCCGCGCGGCCTGCGTCTGGCCAGTTCCGAGAACGGAGCGAACGCCGAGACACCGCCGGTCGACGAGCCGCCCGAGCCTGCCGGCCCGGGGGGGCGGCCGTCGCTCAAGCGCATCAAGTAGCGGCCCGCGGCCACCTACAATCCGGCCCCACGCCGGCTTAGCTCAGTTGGTAGAGCACCCGCCTTGTAAGCGGAAGGTCGTCCGTTCGATTCGGACAGCCGGCACCACCCCGATGCCGACCGACGCCCCGAAGCGGGCACGACGCCGGCCCGCTGGACCCCTCTCTGATGTCGGCACCCCTGGCTTCCGCGCACGACCACCTGCCCGAGTTGCGCGAGTCGCTGCGCGATCTGTGCGGCCGCTTCGGTGACGACTACTGGCTGCGCCTGGACCAGGCCCGCGCCTACCCCGACGAATTCGTCAAGGCGCTCACCGACGCCGGCTGGCTGGCGGCGATGATCCCGCAGGACTTCGGCGGCTCTGGGCTGGGCCTGGTCGAGGCCTCGGTAATCATGGAGGAGATCAGCCGCAGCGGCGGTAACGCCGGCACCTGCCACGGCCAGATGTACAACATGGGGACGCTGCTGCGCCACGGCTCGGCGGCGCAGAAAGCGCGCTGGCTGCCTGACATCGCGCGCGGTGCGCTGCGGCTGCAGTCGATGGCGGTCACCGAGCCGAGCACTGGCACCGACACCACGCGCATCCGGACCACCGCGGTGCGGCGTGGCGACCGTTACCGGATCGACGGCCAGAAGGTCTGGATCTCGCGCGTACTGCATTCCGACCTGATGATCCTGCTCGCGCGCACGACGCCGCTGGCCGAGGTCCGGCGCAAGACCGAGGGCATGTCGATCTTCATGGTCGACCTGCGCGACGCAATCGGCCGTGGCCTGACCGTCGCGCCGATCGCCAACATGGTCAGCCACGACACGAACGAGCTCTTCTTCGACGGCCTTGAGATCCCGGCCGAGAATCTGATCGGCGAGGAGGGGCAGGGCTTCCGCTACATCCTCGACGGTCTAAACGCCGAGCGCACGCTGATCGCGGCCGAATGCATCGGCGACGGCTACTGGTTCGTCGATCGCGCGCGCCGCTATGCCGGCGAGCGGCGCGTGTTCGAGCGCCCGATCGGCCAGAACCAGGGCGTGCAGTTCCCGATCGCCGAGAGCTTCATTGAGGTCGAGGCGGCGAACCTGATGCGCTGGGACGCCTGCCGCCGCTTCGATGCGGGCCAGGACTGTGGCGCACAGGCCAACATGGCCAAGTTCCTCGCTGCGAAGGCGGCCTGGGAGGCAGCCAACGTCTGCCTGCAGACCCACGGCGGCTTCGGTTTTGCTGCCGAATACCATATCGAACGCAAGTTCCGCGAAGTGCGGCTCTACCAGGTAGCGCCGATCTCGACGAATCTGATCTTCAGCCACATCGCCGAGCACCTGCTCGGCCTGCCGCGCTCGTTCTGATCACCGCCAGGGCCGGGCCGCGCCCAGCCCACCCGCCTTATGGGGGTTCAGGCAAATTGGCACAGGACCACACTCGCTCGAGGGTACCCCCTCAGGGGGCGGCGTTGCCACCACCGCCCTCGAGGGCGGTTGAGTCAAATGGCAAAGCCACATTGACTCCAGAGCCCGTGTCCTGGCGCTCAGGCGAGCACGCGCAGCAGCCATTGGCGCAGCGCGCTGACCTCGTCCATGCACACTGAGTGCTCCATCGGGTATTCGTGCCATTCGACCGCGTGACCGAGTTGCTGCAGCGCGTCGCGCGCCGCGGCGCCGCGCGCCAATGGCACCACGCCGTCGCTGCGGCCATGGGCCAGGAAGACCGGCAGTCCCTGGCTGGCTGCGCTGGACTCGGCGCCCGAGCGGTCGGCCAGCGGCAGGTAGCCCGACATCCCGGCCAGTCCGGCCAGGCGCTGAGGGCAGCGCAGCCCGGCGCCGAGCGTGATCGCGCAGCCCTGCGAGAAGCCGGCGAGCACGATGCGCCGCGCCGGCACGCCGCGCGCCACTTCGCGCTCGATCAGAGCGTGAACCTGGGCGAAGGACTCGCGCAGGCCGGCTTCGTCCTCGCGCCGGGCGAGGTCGGCGCCCAGGATGTCGTACCAAGCGCGCATCCGGTGGCCGCCGTTGATCGTCACCGGCCGCGACGGCGCGCGCGGCAACAGCCAACGTACCGGGCCGACGGTGCCGAGGTCAATCTCGTCGCCGAAGGGCAGAAAGTCGGTGCCGTCGGCACCCAGGCCGTGCAGCACGATGACGGTCGCCACCGGATCCGCGCCCGGGTTCAGTTCGATGGTCTGCAGCGTCATCGGCCGTTCCTCAGTAGTTCAGACCCATCGCCTCGCGCACGTCCCTCATCGTCTGCCGGGCCACGGTGCGCGCGCGCTCGGTGCCCATCTCGACGATCCAGTGCACCTGCTTGGGGTTGGCAGTGAAGGCCGCGGCGCGTTCGCGCCAGGGTTGCTGCTCCTTCACGACCGCGTCGATCACCGGCTGCTTGCAGTCGAGGCAGCCGATGCCCGCCGTCGTGCAGCCCTTGACGACCCAGTCTTTCGTCGCCGCGTCGCTGTAGACCTTGTGAAAGTCCCAGACCGGGCACTTCTCCGGGTTGCCGGGATCGCTGCGGCGAACGCGCGCGGGGTCGGTCGTCATGCCGCGGATCTTCTTCGTCACCGTGGCGGCATCGTCGCGCATCAGTACGGCGTTGCCGTAGCTCTTGCTCATCTTCGCGCCGTCCAGCCCAGGCAGCTTCGCAACTTCGGTGTGCAGCGCCCGCGGTTCGGTGAGGATGGTCTTGCCGCTGCCGCGCAAGTGGCCGAGCAGCAGTTCGCCGTCGGCCTCGGTCCATCCGGTCATCGTGGCGGCGGCCTTCTTCAAGATCGCCTCGCCCTTGGCGAGCGCCTCGGCCGCGCCGGTTTCGCCGAAGACCTTGCGCTGGCGCTCGTAGTAGCGTGCGTCGTCCTTGGACAACTTGGCCAGCGCCGCCTCGGCCTGAGCCTCGAAGTCGGGATGGCGGCCATAGAGGTGGTTGAAGCGGCGTGCGACCTCGCGCGTGAGCTCGACGTGAGAGGCCTGGTCCTCGCCCACCGGTACGAAGCCGGCCTTGTAGATCAGGATGTCGGCCGCCTGCAGCAGCGGGTAGCCGAGGAAGCCGTAGGTCGCGAGATCGCGGTCCTTGAGCTTCTCGATCTGGTCCTTGTAGGTCGGCACGCGTTCGAGCCAGCCCAGCGGCGTGCCCATCGACAACAGCGTGAAGAGCTCGGCGTGCTCAGGCAGCCGGCTCTGGATGAAGATCGTGCTCTTCTCCGGGTCGAGCCCGGCGGCGAGCCAGTCGATCACCATCTCGTAGACGTTCTTCTCGATGACTTCGCGGTCTTCGTAATGGGTGGTCAGTGCGTGCCAGTCGGCGACGAAGTAGAAGCAGTCGTAGTCGTCCTGCAGCCGCACCCAGTTCTTGAGCGCGCCGTGGTAGTGGCCGAGGTGCAGGGAGCCGGTGGGGCGCATGCCGGAGAGAACGCGGGGTCGCATGGTGATCGCGGAAATCGTGTGACGGAGGGGATTCTCGCCCAGTCGGCTCGCTACACTCCGGCCCGCCATGAAGCGCATCGTGATTCTCATCTCCGGCCGCGGCTCCAACATGGAGGCGATCGTCGAGGCCCGTGCCGTGCAGGACTGGCCCGCGCGTGTGGTGGCGGTCGTCAGCAACCGCGCCGACGCCGCCGGGCTGCGCTTCGCCGCGGCCGCAGGCATCGCGACCGCAGTCGTCGACCACCGCTCGTTTGCCGTGCGCGAGGACTTCGACGCCGAGTTGGCGCGGGTGATCGCCGGCTTCGAGCCTGACCTCGTCGTGCTCGCCGGCTTCATGCGCATCCTCGGCACCGCGTTCGTGCAGCGGTTCGAAGGGCGGCTGCTCAACATCCACCCGTCGCTGCTGCCCGCGTTCCCAGGGCTGCACACCCACAGGCGCGCGCTCGAGGCCGGCTGCCAGGCCGCCGGCGCGACGGTGCATTTCGTGACGCCCGAGCTCGACCATGGGCCGATCGTGATGCAGTCGGTGGTGCCGGTACGCGCCGGCGACGACGAGGCGACGCTGGCCGCGCGCGTGCTGGCGACCGAGCACGTAATCTATCCGCTCGCGGTGCGCTGGTTCGTCGAGGACCGGCTGCGCATCGAGCAGGGCCGGGTGCGCCAACTCGATGGTGCGTCACAAGTGCTGATCTGAGAGGCCCATGCATCCGAACGCCTTGCTCGACCTCGCTACCGATCTGCTGCGTGTGGTGCTGCGCCTGGACCAGCCGGCCGACGGCGTGATCTCGGCGTTCTTCCGCCAGCACCGCGCGCTCGGCGCGCGCGAACGCCACACCTTGGCCGAGACCGCCTACACCGTGCTGCGCCAGCGGCCGCTGCTGCAGCATCTGGCACGGAGCGAGGGCGACCCGAAGAGTGCGGGCGGCAGCGGCGCGCTCGAGCGCCGGCTGGCGATCCTCGCGTGGCAGGGCAGCGCCACCTTTCTGCGCGGAGCGCTCGGCCCGCATGAGCAGCAATGGCTGGCGCAGGTCGCCGCGGTCGACCGTGCCACATTGCCGGACAAGCTGCGCCACAACCTCCCGGACTGGTTGGCCGGCGCGTTGCGCGAGCAAGTCGGAGTCGACGACTTCTGGCCGCTCGTGACCGCGCTCAACGAGCCGGCGCCGCTGGACCTGCGCATCAACACGCTGAAGACCGACCGCGAGACCGTCCGGCGCGCGCTCGCCGAGGCCGGCGTGCCGGCCGAGCCGACGCCGTACTCGCCCTGGGGCCTGCGCGTGCAGGGCAAGCCGGCGCTGAACAAGCTCGACCTCTTCACGCAGGGTGCGTTCGAGGTGCAGGACGAGGGCAGCCAGATGCTGGCGCTGCTCACCGACGCCAAGCGCGGCGAGATGGTGGTCGATTTCTGTGCCGGCGCCGGGGGCAAGACGCTGGCGCTGGGCGCGGCGATGCGCAACACCGGACGGCTGTACGCGTTCGACGTCTCGGGCCACCGGCTCGACGCGCTCAAGCCTCGATTGGCGCGCAGCGGGCTGTCCAACGTCTACCCCGCGCAGATCGCCCACGAGCGTGACGAGCGCATCAAGCGCCTGGCCGGAAAGATCGACCGAGTGCTCGTCGATGCACCTTGCTCGGGCCTAGGGACGCTGCGTCGCAATCCGGACCTGAAATGGCGCCAATCGCCGCGTGCGGTCGAGGAACTGCAGGCCAAGCAGGGCGCGATCCTGGCCAGCGCCGCGCGCCTGCTCAAGCCGGGCGGCCGGCTCGTCTATGCGACCTGCAGCCTGTTGCGGTCTGAGAACGAGGCCGTCGTCGAAGCTTTCGATACCGGGCCCGGGGCCGATTTCGAGACGCTGCCGGTGGTTGCACTGCTGCAGGGGCTGAAAGTCGAACCTGCCGCGGACTTGGTGTCGGGGGACTTCCTGCGCTTGTGGCCGCACCGCCACCGGACCGACGGTTTCTTCGCTGCGGTCTGGCAACGACGTTGAACTGGGCTTGAAAGCTTTTGATCTGCATCCATCTTCTGGCAGATCGGCCCCACTCCGGGTGTTCCGCGGGTCTATTCGTAGCCCCGGCCGGTGCCAGGGCCCCTACAATCGACAACTCCTGAAACCAGGCTCTGGATCCCGATGAATGAATTGACGATGCTGCGCGACGCGCTCGTGGCGTGGCTCGCGCATGGCCTGCTGAACGCGACTTGGTGGCAGGTGCTCCTGTTCGTGCTCGTCACGACGCACATCACGATCAGCGGCGTCACGATTTTCCTGCATCGCGCCCAGGCCCACCGCGCGCTCGACCTGCACCCCGTGGTGGCGCATTTCTTCCGCTTCTGGCTGTGGCTGGGCACGGGCATGGTGACCAAGGAGTTCGTCGCCATCCACCGCAAGCACCACGCCAAGTGCGAGACCGAGGAAGACCCGCACTCCCCGCAGACGCGCGGTCTCAAGGCCTTGCTGCTGACCGGCGTCGAGCTCTACCGCGCCGAGTCGCGCAATGCCGAGACCATGGTCAAGTACGGCCACGGCACGCCGAACGACTGGATCGAGCGCAATCTCTACAGCCGCTTCACCTGGCAGGGCGTGGGTCTGCTGCTGATCGTCGATGTGCTGCTGTTCGGAGCCATCGGCGCGACGATCTGGGCGATCCAGATGGTCTGGATCCCCTGGTGGGCGACCGGCGTCATCAATGGCCTGGGCCACTGGTGGGGTTACCGCAATTTCGAGGCGCCTGACGCTTCGACCAACGTCTCGCCGTGGGGCATCATCATCGGCGGCGAGGAGTTGCACAACAACCATCACACCTATCCGACCTCGGCCAAGTTCTCGGTCAAGCCTTACGAGTTCGACATCGGCTGGGTCTACATCCGCGGCCTCGAGATGCTGGGCCTGGCCAAGGTACGTAAGACGCCGCCGCGGCTGGCGCTGGGAACCATCAAGCCGGTGGCCGACGACAAGACGCTCGAGGCGCTGATAGCGAACCGCTACGAAGTGATGGCCAAGTACGCCGCCGAGATGCGCAGTGCCGTCGGCGCCGAGCTCGACCGCCTCAAGGCCCAGGGGGCGCAGAACACATCGCGCTGGAAGGACATGCGTCTGGCCAAAGCCTGGCTGCACCGCGACGACGACAGGATTCCGCAGGTCGTCAAGCCGCGGCTGGCGCAGGCGTTGGGCGAGAGCCCGAAGCTGGCCAAGCTGGTTTCGATGCGCGAGGAGCTGCGCGGCATGTGGACGCGCACCAACGTGTCGGCCGATCAACTCGTGGTCGATCTGCAGGCCTGGTGCCGCAAGGCCGAGGGCAGCGGCATTGCTGCGCTGAACGAGTTCTCGCTCAAGCTGCGCTCAGCGCGCGCCTGAGGCGCGCTCTAGAGGGGTCGCGAAGGTGGCCCCGGTAAAGCAAAAGGGGTCGCATCGCGACCCCTTTTCTTCGTGCTGAGAAGCCTTACTTCAGCTTCACTTCCTTGTACAGCACGTGCTTGCGTGCCTTCGGGTCGAACTTCAGGAATTCGAGCTTCTCGGGCGTCGTCTTCTTGTTCTTGTTCGTGGTGTAGAAATGCCCGGTGCCCGCCGTGGACTCCAGCTTGATCTTTTCGCGTCCGCCTTTGCTGGCCATCGTGTGCTCCTAACTTAGAGTTCGCCGCGGGCGCGCAGGTCGGCGACGACCTGCTCAATGCCCACCTTGTCGATCAGTCGCAGCGCCGCATTGCTGATGCGCAGGCGCACCCAGCGGTTCTCGCTCTCGACCCAGAAACGGCGGTACTGCAAGTTGGGCAGGAAGCGGCGCTTCGTTTTGTTGTTCGCATGGGAAACGTTGTTCCCCACCATCGGGCGCTTGCCCGTGACTTGACAGACGCGTGCCATGACGCTCCCCTGTGACTTGAACCTCGACCGTCGCCGCTGCACGCGCCTGGCGTGCTTGGCAAAGCCGGAAATTATAGCGTGCTTTGCTGCTCCAGGAAACGCTGCGCGTCGAGTGCGGCCATGCAACCGGTGCCCGCGCTCGTGATCGCCTGTCGGTAGACGTGATCCTGCACGTCTCCGGCGGCGAAGACGCCGGGCACGCTGGTCATCGTCGCGAAGCCGTCGAGCCCGGTGCGCGTGATGATGTAGCCGTCCTTCATCTCGAGCTGGCCTTTGAATATGTCGGTGTTGGGCTGGTGACCGATCGCGATGAAGCAGCCCTTGACGGCGATGTCGATCTTGTCAGCGCCCTGGGTCGACTGCAGCCGCACGCCGGTCACGCCCGACGCGTCGCCGAGCACTTCGTCGAGCGTGCTCCACAGGTGCAACACGATCTTGCCCGCAGCCGCCTTGGCCATCACCTTGTCGATCAACACTGCTTCGGCNCGGAACTTGTCGCGCCGATGGATCAGGTGCACCTTGCTCGCGATGTTCGACAGGTACAGCGCCTCCTCGACCGCCGTGTTGCCGCCGCCGACGACGCAGACGTCCTGCTCGCGGTAGAAGAAGCCGTCGCAGGTCGCGCAGCCGCTGACGCCGCGGCCCATGAACGCCGCTTCACTGGGCAGGCCCAGGTACTTTGCGCTGGCGCCGGTTGCGACGACGAGCGTGTCGCAGCTGTAGCTGCCGGAGTCGCCCCGCAGCGTGAACGGGCGGCGGCTGAAATCGACCGCATTGACGTGGTCAAAGACGATCTTGGTATTGAAGCGCTCGGCGTGCTGCTGGAAGCGCTCCATCAGGTCTGGGCCCATCACGCCGGCGACGTCTGCTGGCCAGTTGTCGACCTCGGTCGTCGTCATCAGTTGGCCGCCCTGCGCAATGCCGGTGATCAGCACCGGTTCGAGGTTGGCACGCGCGGCGTAGAGCGCGGCCGTGTAGCCGGCAGGCCCGGAACCGAGGATCAGGACACGGGCGTGGGTGCTTGGGTTGGTCATGAGGTGGCGGGGGATCAAAGAGCCGGTGGCACGACCGGACGTCGCGCCGAACCGACGGGCAGGCCGATATCGGGTTCAAACCCACAGATGGGGGACCTGTCAATGGGCACAATAGCCCGATTCTTGCAGACCTGTGGATTTCCCCCGCAGGGCGGATGTTTTAAGTAACAACAGGGGCTCCAATCGATGTCGATGCTCTCGAATCTGGATTTGATCCGCCGCGTGCCGTTGTTCTCAATGCTCACCGCTGATCAGGCGCAGGCGATCGCCGACAGCGTCGTCAAGCGTCGCTTCCGCCGCGGCGAACTGGTCGTCGAGCAGGGCCGCAAGAGCAACGCACTGTTCATCCTGCTGAACGGCCGTGCGCGCGTGCTGACCTCCGATGCACGCGGCCGCGAGGTCATCCTCGCGGTGCTCGAGGCGGGTGACTACGTCGGCGAGATGAGCCTGATCGACAACGAGTCGCACTCTGCGACCGTGCGCGCCGAGATCCAGACCGACATGCTGGTACTCGCGCGCGCCGATTTCGCGCGCTGCCTGCCCGAGAACTCGACGCTGTCCTACGCGATCCTGCGCGGGCTGGTGAAGCGATTGCGCAACGCCGATCGGCAGATCGAGTCACTGGCGCTGCTCGACGTCTACGGCCGTGTCGCGCGCACGCTGCTCGACATGGCCGAAGAGGCCGACGGCGTGAAGATCATCCGCCACAAGGTCAGCCGCCAGGACATGGCCAAGGTCGTCGGCGCGTCGCGCGAGATGGTCAGCCGGGTGATGAAGGACCTCGAAGAGCGCGGCGTCATCGAGACCCAGGAGAACGGTTCGGTTGTGATCAAGGAGCGGCTGCAGAACGACTGAATGCGGCCCGGCCGGCGGCCGCTGCCGCTGAGCCACAATCGCCGCCATGACCTTTCCGCTCGGATCGCTGGGCGCCGGGGGCGCTGCCAGTGCGCGCTCCGGCGCGACGAACCCGCTGCCGCACCGCTGGCGCCAGCAACTGCTGCTCGCCGCTGCCGCGGTCGCCTGGATCCTGTTCGTGCTCGCGCTCGCCAGCCACAGCTCGGCCGATCCGGCGTTCACTACCTCGGGCACGGGCGAGCCGGCGCGAAACCTCGCCGGCCGTCTCGGCGCGTGGGCGTCGGACATGGCCTATTTCCTGTTCGGCTTCTCGGCCTGGTGGCTGGTGCCGGTGGCCTTGCGTGCGTGGCTGGCCGCCCTCGCCGGGCGGTTGCGCGGCCCAGCCGAACCCGCCCACGCGGGCTTGCCGCGCACCGCATTCTGGGTCGGCCTGGTTCTGCTGATGTCGGCCAGTTCGGCGCTCGAATGGACGCGCCTGTACCGGCTGGAGCCGTTGCTGCCCGGCCACGCCGGCGGCGTGCTCGGCGTGACGCTGGGGCCGCTGTCGATGCGCTGGCTCGGCTTCGCCGGCTCGGGCGTGCTGTGGATCGCGGCGCTCGTAGTCGGCATGGCAATGGCCTTGCGCTTCTCCTGGGTGCAGCTCGCGGATGCGATCGGGGCGCGCATCGACGGGCTGCGCGAGCGGCGTGCCGACCGCCGCGAGCAGGCCGAAGACCGGCGCATCGGCGAGCGGGCGCTGCGCGAGCGCGAGCAGGTCGTCGAGCACGAGCGCCAGGTCGTCGAGGAGCATGCGCCGATCGTGATCGAGCCGGTGATGGTCGAGGTGCCGAAGTCCGAGCGCGTCGCCAAGGAGCGTCAGAAGCCGCTTTTCGTCGAGCTCGCCGACACGAAACTGCCGCAGGTCGACCTGCTCGATGCCGCGCCGGGCCGCCAGGAAAGCGTGACGTCCGAATCGCTGGAGATGACGAGCCGGCTGATCGAAAAGAAGCTGCGGGACTTCGGCGTCGAGGTGCGCGTCGTCGCCGCGGCGCCGGGGCCGGTGATCACGCGCTACGAGATCGAGCCCGCCACGGGCGTCAAGGGTGCGCAGGTCGTTAATCTGGCGAAGGACCTGGCGCGCTCCCTGTCTCTGGTGAGCATCCGCGTCGTCGAGGTCATCCCGGGCAAGAACTACATGGCACTCGAGCTGCCGAACGCGCGCCGTCAGACGATCCGCCTGGCCGAGATCCTGGGCTCGCAGACCTACAACGACGCGAGCTCGATGTTGACCATCGGTCTGGGCAAGGACATCGTCGGCAACCCGGTTGTCGCCGATCTCGCGAAGATGCCGCACTGCCTGGTCGCCGGCACCACCGGCGCGGGCAAGTCGGTGGGCATCAACGCGATGATCCTCAGCCTGCTCTACAAGGCCGAGGCGCGCGATGTGCGGCTCATCCTGATCGACCCGAAGATGCTCGAGATGAGCGTCTACGAAGGCATCCCGCATCTGCTGGCGCCGGTAGTCACCGACATGAAGCAGGCCGCCAATGCGCTCAACTGGTGCGTCGGCGAGATGGAGCGGCGCTACAAGCTCATGAGCAAGCTCGGCGTGCGCAACCTGGCCGGCTACAACAAAAAGATCACCGAGGCCGCCTCGAAAGGCGAACATCTCGGCAACCCCTTCAGCCTGACACCCGAACAACCTGAGCCGCTGGAGCGCCTGCCGCACGTGGTGGTGGTGATCGACGAACTCGCCGACCTGATGATGGTCGTGGGCAAGAAGATCGAGGAGCTGATCGCGCGATTGGCGCAGAAGGCGCGCGCCGCCGGCATCCACCTGATCCTGGCCACGCAGCGGCCCAGCGTCGACGTCATCACCGGCTTGATCAAGGCCAACATTCCGACGCGCCTGTCGTTCCAGGTCAGCAGCAAGATCGACAGCCGCACCATCCTCGATCAGATGGGCGCCGAGGCTCTGCTCGGCCAGGGCGACATGCTCTACTTGCCCCCTGGCGGCGGCGTGCCGGTGCGCGTGCACGGCGCCTTCGTCAGCGACGACGAGGTGCACCGCGTGGTCGACTACCTGAAGAGCCAGGGCGAGCCGAATTACGTCGAGGGCATCCTCGAGGGCGGCGTGCTCGAAGGCGAGGTCGATGCCGCGCTCGAAGGCGGCGCGTCCGGGGGCGGTGAGGGCGACGCGATGTACGACCAGGCGGTGGCCATCGTGCTGCAGCACAAGCGCGCGTCGATCTCGCTCGTGCAGCGCCACTTGCGCATCGGCTACAACCGCGCCGCGCGGCTGCTCGAGCAGATGGAGAAGTCCGGGCTCGTCTCGGCGATGGGGCACAGTGGCAACCGGGACNTGCTGGTGCCCAAGCGGGATGAATAGGATTCCCCCNGAAGCGGCTTCGCCGCTCCCCCCGGGGGGGTCAACCCCGGCGGACCGGCGCAGCCGGATCGGCAGCCCGTTCTTGAGGGCGTTCGCNGCGCTCGCGCTGGCTGCCGCCACCACGGCGGCGCACGCTGACGGCGTCGACACGCTGCGNGAATTCGTGCGCGAAGTGAAGACCGGCAGCGCGCCGTTCACGCAGGTCGTCACGTCGCCCGATGGCGCGCGCAAGAAGACCTCCAGCGGTAGCTTCGAGTTCGCACGGCCCGACCGCTTCCGCTTTACCTACACCAAGCCCTACCGGGAACTGATCGTCGCCGATGGCCGCAAGGTCTGGATCTTCGATGCCGACCTGAACCAGGTCAGCGTGCGCAAGATGTCGCAGGCGCTCGGCGCCACGCCGGCCGCGCTGCTGGCCGGCGACACGCTCGACCGGGACTTCAATCTCGCGCCTCAACCGTCGAAGGACGGGCTCGACTGGGCGCTCGCGACGCCCAAAGTCAAGGACGGCCCGTTCCAGACGATGCGCGTGGGCTTCCGCGGCAAGCAACTCGCCGAGGTCGAGATCACCGACAGCTTCGGCCAGCGCTCGCGACTGAGCTTCGACGACTTCCACGCCAATGTCGCGCTCGCGCCGGACGCGTTCCGCTTCGAGGTGCCTGCGGGCGCCGACGTGATCGAACAGTAGGCGCAACGCCTCGCGGCCATGGCTGACCTCTTCACCGCCGCACCGGTGGCGCCTCTCGCCGAGGGGCTGCGCCCGAAGACGCTGGACGAGGTCGTTGGCCAGGCGCATCTGATCGGCCCGGGCAAGCCGCTGCGCCTGGCGTTCGAATCGGGCAAGCCGCATTCGATGATCCTCTGGGGCCCGCCGGGAGTGGGCAAGACGACGCTGGCGCGGCTGACCGCGGCCGCTTTCGACTACGAGTTCATCGCGCTGTCGGCGGTGTTCGCGGGCGTGAAGGACATCCGCGCCGCGATCGAGCAGGCCGAGTACAACCTCGCGCGCGGCCGGCGCACGAT
>JGI20214J51650_10000731_pt1 | contig 20666 bp, 15 predicted proteins | sample WetSurMetagenome_FD_51650 | JGI IMG/M metagenome (IMG submission 51650) | reverse complement strand
AAAACATCTTAATCCCTTGAATGAAAACAATCTTAATCTTTGTATCTACACTTGATGGAAAGATCACCAAATGGGGCGATCCAATGATAAGATCATGGTCTTCAAGGGCAGATCAGGATCAATTTGATGTTATATGGAATAATACACGGGTAATAATTATGGGCAGTGGAACTTATATTCCCGATCCTTTGAAGGTCGACCCAAAACACCACTTCATCATAATGACTAGGCAGCCCTCAAAGTACGAGGGTTCTAAGGTGCCAGGACTTCTTGAGTTTACAAATGAAACTCCAGTACAAATCTTAAAACGGTTTGAAAATGACGAAAATGTAGTGTTGGTTGTTGGTGGTTCTCAAATTGCATCATCTTTTTTAAAGGAGCAATTAATAGATGAATTATGGCTCACAATAGAACCAAAAATATTCGGAACAGGACTAAATTTTGTAACTGATGAAAAGCTTGATATTGATCTGAAATTATTAAGCTTCAAACAAATAAATGAACAGGGGACACTTATTGCCAAATATCTGATTCTAAAAAAAGGAAATTAAATATTAATCAAAATCTATATTCTTGAAATCGGCCAGTTTTAATGCGAGCTTACGATATGTTTTTTCATTATCAGAATCTCCATCATTTTTGCTGATCCGGCTTAGTCCAAAATATGCATAGGCAGCATACTCTTCTCCATAACTTCTAAAAACAGACAAATCCTTAATTCCCTTAAGATACAGTTGCTGAGCTTTTTTAAGATCATGGTATTTTTTTTCCTGTAATATACCTTCAAAAATAATGACCTGTGCCTGGAAAAAAGAATTTTTAAAAAGCTCTTTTGCCGACAATATCTCCAGTTCAGATTCATCATATTTTTTAATAAGTAAAAGGTTTTTAATGTACGATCCAAGGTATTCCGGATTTTCGGGATATAACTTATGAAGGCTTTGGCTGTAATAAGTGGCCTGATAGTAGTTGTTTTCAAAACTGATGAAAATCTGGGTCAGGAATGAGTATGCCTCAGCTTTGAGAATGATCGAGTTTTTTGAGACTATTGCAAGGTTCTGCATACCAATATCCTTGCTGCCCCTGGGAAAAAGGAATGCCAGTGTTTTATAAATTGGATGTGCTTCAGGGTAAGCTTCACGGTAATAATTGTAAACTCCGGTGAAAAAGAAAAAATCAGTATATAGTGCCGTAAAATTGAAAGATCGTCTTATGCATTGGTATGTACTTGCCGCAATAGGAAAAACTTCAAAACTCATGTCGTTATCTGTATAAAAAAGCAAAAGGAATCCCCGTGCACAAAGGTTAACTAACAATATTTCAGGTTCTGTAGCCGGATCTTTATTGTTATCGCACAATTCTATGGTTTTCCTCATGTCAGCTTCAAAGGATTCACGGGCAGGTGATGTTGTCGTCAATGGATAATTTTTCCAGTAAGTTATCATACCCCGGAAGAGAAAATTTACAGGATGTCCGGGATAAGATCTTTTTAGCTCTGCACTGATTTTTTCAGCGTTACTGAAATCGAAATTATAGACATAATCTATACCTCTTTTGATTAGTCTTACAGATGTTGTATCTTTTAAAACCTGACCATACAGGGATATTATGACCGGGGGAAAAAGAAACCATACGATCAGAACCGATATTTTGTTTATCTTATTCAATACTAATATTAAAACTTTTTCATTCCAGGTTTGTTCCTAACAATAAGATTTAAAAAACTCATCTGGCGGGTAATGAATTTAACAATTGACCTGAATGAAAGTTCACTTCTACACTAGTGAGGGCTGCGATGATCCTTCAGGTCTCCATAAAAAACGATTTTGAATTTTAGTTATTTCATGGTTATAAAAATTTATTAAGTCCTTCACTTATTCAATAATTTCCGATAACTTGAAACTTGAAAATTATAATAAACCGAATTGAGTTTTAACCAGGAATGAACTATGATCAATTACACCGCTACATATACCGATAAATACGAACTGACAATGTCCCAGGTTTATTTCCTTAAGGGACATGAAAAGACCCGGGCAGTATTCGACTATTTCTTTCGTAAATCACCCTTCAACGGAGGATATGCGATCTTCGCCGGATTGGAAGATCTGGTAAGTACTCTTGAGATCCTGCGGTTTGATAAACAGGATCTTTTATATATGAAAGCACTTGGATACCACTCTGATTTTATAAGATATCTTGAAAATTTCAGATTTTCCGGCAATATTTATAGTTCTCTTGAAGGAGATCTGGTATTTCCTTTCCGGCCAATAATGCAGATCGAAGCTAATATTATTGAAGCCCAGATCATTGAGACCCTTCTTTTGAATATTCTCAATTTTCAGACTCTGGTAGCCACAAAGGCAAGCCGGATGCGATGGGCTGCTGAAGGCAGAACCTTAGTTGATTTTGGTCTGAGAAGAGCGCAGGGGTCCGGGGGATATAGCGCCAGCAGGGCTGCTTTTATTGGAGGCTTCGACAGTACAAGTAACGTTGTGGCAGGTCGTGATTATGGTATCCCTGTTTCAGGTACAATGGCACACTCCTTTGTTGAAAGTTATGACGATGAACTCTCTGCGTTTTACCATTTCGCTGAAGTACAGCCAACTGATTGTGTACTTGTCGTTGATACCTACGATACGCTCAAAAGCGGTTTGCCAAATGCCATCACTGTAGCAAAAAAAATGGAGGAAAATGGCCATCGTCTCAGTGGAATCAGGATCGATAGCGGAGATCTTGCTTATCTGGCAAAGGAAAGCCGTAAAAGATTAAACAATGCAGGACTTGACTATGTGAAAATTGCTGTCTCAAACCAGCTTGACGAGTACATCATNAAGAGCCTTCTCGAGCAACAGGCGCCAATTGATGTTTTTGGGGTAGGGACAAGTCTTGTGACCGGTCATCCTGATGGCGCTTTGGATGGGGTTTATAAATTGTCATTNGCTAATGGAAAACCCAGGATCAAATTGTCGGAGAACATAAGCAAAATTACATTACCTCATCGTAAACAGGTATACAGAGTCATCGACAGTGATGGAAGTTTCCTTGGTGCTGATGCAATTACTCTGGCTGATGAAGAAGATGTTGAGATAATGCACCATCCAATGTATCCTCTGAAATCACTTTCATTAAATAAATATGCAAAGGAACCTTTGCTGCAGAGGGTAATGGTAAATGGCATCAGGGTGAAAAACCCTGAAAAGCTTTCCGAAATATTAGAATATAGTCGTATGAGAATGGAAAAACTACCGGAGGAATACAAACGGTTTAACAATCCTCATATTTATAAGGTTGGAATAAGTGAAAAGATGCGGGCTGAACGTGACAGACTTGTTGATATCTATAAAAAGTAATTTCAGATGAAGACACTTATTATAATTGATGTTCAGAATGATTTTATGCCCGAAGGTCCGCTTGAAGTACCGGATGGCAATTTAATAATACCTGTTATTAACAGGATCATACCCAGTTTTGATCTTATACTGGCGACCCAGGACTGGCATCCAAAAGATCACACCAGTTTCGCCTCTAACCATTTTGAAAAAAAGCCTTTTGAAAAGCTAGAGCTTCATGGCATCCTGCAAACACTTTGGCCCGATCATTGTGTCCAGGGATCGAAAGGAGCGGAGTTACACAGAGATTTAATTTCTAACCCGATTGCAGCAATTTTTCGTAAGGGAATGGATTCAGAGATTGACAGCTACAGCGGATTTTACGATAACAACCATCTGTTAAGCACAGGAATGGCAGGATATCTTAAAGAAAAAACAATTACCGAATTACACTTTTGTGGTCTTGCTGCTGATATCTGTGTATATTATACAATTCTCGATTCAATTTTAGAAGGGTTTTCTGCTGTCCTCGTTGAAGATGCTTCGCGACCACTCTATCCCGACAAATTTGATGATATAAAATGCGAGCTTGCGAAACTGGGAGTACGCATTATAAAAAGTAATGAACTAAGCGGATAATACCTTTATTATCTGGCAACTGACAGATTTCTGAAGCTTATCATTCGTTTCGATGTTTCATCCCATAAACCCAGGGTCAATACCCTGAATGTTTTAAATAAAACAATAGGTTTAACATCTTTGAAAATGGCATTTTCATAATGACATTTTTCAAGATTGTAATTGGGTATTCGCGAACTAAGATGATGGACGTGATGAAATCCGATATTTCCTGTAAACCATTGAAAAACAACAGGCAATTTCAGAAATGAGCTACCCATTATAGCTGATGTTTTGTAATCCCACTTTCCTGTTCTTTCCCAATAAACATCATCAAACTGATGTTGAATATAAAACAACCACAGGCCCATAGAGTGAGAAATAAAAATAATTGGTAACTGTATTAACAGATATGCCTTTATTCCAATTACGAGACTTATTAAAACGGCCATAAGAAGGACCATTAAATTGGTAAAATACACATTCATTTTTTCTGACCTGGTCAGTCTTTTATTAGCTATCCGGTTTTGTACCAGTACTACAAGTAAAGGCCCAATTGTAAACATTATGAAGGGATTCCGGAAAGCACGGTAGTAGAAACGTTTTCTTTGCGATGAACTCAGATACTCTTCCACTGTCATTGTCCATACATCACCTATTCCGCGCTTATCAAGATTGCCGGAATTTGCATGATGTGTCCAATGCTGATTATGCCATTTAAAAAATGGAGTGAATGCAAGAATCCCCATGATCATTCCAACAATATTATTGGCCCTTTTTGATACGAAGAAAGATCTGTGGCCACAATCGTGAAATATGATAAATATTCTGATCAGGAAACCGCAGGCGACCAGTGAAAGCAAAAGGGTGATCCAGTATGAATACTCAAGACTTCGATACATTAAATACCACATGAATATGTATGGGATAACCGAATTGGATATCTGCCATATGCTTTTTTTCAGATCAGGATGGTTATATTTCATTACTACCCGTTCCCATGATCTGTCACCAGGTTGGCTGGTGTCAATATTTGGTTCCATAATGATGGTTCTTGATTGATAAATTAATTCTTAAATATAAATGATCCCGACAAAGATATTGCTGTAATTAATCTTTTATGAAAATGAGTGATTAATCCACAAGTCTTTGGGACAAACTAAACTGAAATGTGGCAGATGCTAGTTAAATGGGTGATTGACATTCACCCCTGATCGATTAAAGGGCTTCCTTAAGCTTAAGGAGATACTGGCGCGAAACAGGTACCTGTTCATCATATCCCTTTATTGTAAGCCAGTGATTGCCATTGCTGTTGAAAAGCTTTTCTATATAGTGCAGGTTAACAATGCAGATCCGGTGACAACGTAAAAAATTTGAATATTGTTTTATCTGAAGCTCAACATTCCTTAATGTATTTCTTATAAGTTTTTTTTTGTAAGTGAGGCCTTCCTTATATATTAATTCCACATAGTTATCAGCCGATTTAATGAATGCCACTTCTGCGATCAGAAGATTGAATTTTTCAGAACTGTTTTCCGATACAAATTCTATTGATTTGTTAAGTATGTCCTCTTCGTATTTCTCAACCTGTTTCTGAATTATCTTTTTTTCGACAATTAACATCTCATTCTGTTGTTTTAGTTCATCTACAAGATCATATAAACCAAGCCACAGAGGAGGAACAAAACATATCAGGACTACCTTAACAGTTATAAAAAAAGTGATGGTTACCATACCAACATATCTCAGATAAAATACAAACGCAACCGAACTAAATACCAGTATAACAAATCCAATGAGATATGATGGCAATATAAATAATCTGCTCCCCCGATTTCTTCTCCTGAGAATCGACGGGATTGTTACCCTTATAAATACCATTATTATAAAGATCATGGTTGCCATCCCGGCTACGAACAGCAGGCTGTCGTTAAAATCTAAACCAGCGAAAGGAAATGGCTGGAAAAAAAGAATAAACAGAAATATTCCAAAACTTATGCTCAGTAGCAGTCCCAGTTCTTTTTTTAAATCATCAATTAATTGATCNAGTTTATTATTCACAGCTTTTCTGATTTTTTCCATTAAGATAATAGTTTATTTGGGAAAAATGTTCAAGATCAATACTGAAAAAAATATATTCGGTATAGTGTTATCCTGACTGTCTATCCACTTGAATCAGATACCATGGTGAAAATGTTCCGGAACTGAGGAAGAAAAACCTTACAAACAAAATCCCGGTCATTTTTAAAATCTGGAATAATATCTTGAAATTTACGAGATTTAAAAGAGAGACTGATAGCTAGATATTTTCTACCATTATTTCAGAATTGATTGAATTTTTTTCAGCAAAAATCAGAATCTCATCTTTGATCTTTTCGTTTGTATCCTGGTAGGTGGCTCCGAATCTTACAACGATTTTATTTTCTGATTTTAAAATTATGTTAAGATTAAAAGGGTATATCTCAATCTTCTGAATCTGAGCAACATGAATTATAACCGGAGGTAGTATAATGACTTTTCTGAGACGGATTTTATCTGAGCTTATCTCGATAAATCGCATTGCTTTTCCCATTCCTGAGTATACCTGGTAAAAACCGAAAGCTAATAGGAATATAATTGTAATCCAGCTGGTTCCATCAGCTTTTATTGACCTGATGTTGAAGACCAGCCAGAAAATTGCAATAGCAAAGCATAGGATTCCAAACACTACCTGGAATATTTTTACAATTTTACTGTTATCGGAATGGTCAAGAGAAAAATATTTAGTTTCCATTTATTATAATTTTTACTTTTACTTAATTACGTTTCGTGAATTCATCAGTGAAACATTTTGTTCTTCACGATAAAAAGAATTCTACAGACCACCCAATCCGATCTCCTTTGCTATAATCCTCATACCCATTATGCAATCCGTTATTAGCTCATCGAGTGAAACTCCAAGCATTTCCGCTCCTTTTTCAATTACTGACCGGTCAACTCCTGCAGCGAATTTTTTATCATTCCATTTCTTTTTAACTGATCTGGCTTCCATATCCATCACACTTTTTGATGGCCTTACCAGGGCACTTGTGGCTACGAGTCCGGTAAGCTCATCTATTGCGTATATTGTTTTTTCAAGTGATGACAATGGTTTAACATCGGTTGCAAGACCCCACCCATGACTTAAAACTGCCCTGATATATTCTTCAGGCCAATTGTTTTCTCTTAATATCTTTTCTGTCATAATGCAGTGCTGTTCTGGATACATTTCATAATCAAGATCGTGAATCAATCCTATTATTCCCCANTTGTCATCGTCCTCACCATTTTTTTTTGCCATGTATCGCATCACCCCTTCAACTGAAAGAGCATGTTTCATCAGACTTTCAGATTTATTGTATTTTTTGAACAAATCAAATGCTGATTCCCTTGTAGGTGAGATTGCTGGCATATTCCAATGGTTTATTGAGAGATTGAAAAAAGTTATCTTGTAATTTTCACGATTGGGACAGTTTTGTTAATTGTGTTTCCACGAATGTTCAGATAATACATTCCTGGTATTAATTTAAAATCGCTGATAATAAATGAGTTATTACCGATGATAATATCTTTTTCAGTTTCAAATAATTCTACTCCTGTTGCATTTGTAATAGATAACCGGATCTTATCGACNGATTGAGAATTAATTGTTATTGTGAGCCGGTCGGTGAAAGGATTGGGAAATACACTTAATGTTTCATCGATCCTAGTATGTTCTATATTAGTGGTCAGTGTGTCATTAAAAAGATAATCATCGTTATTGTTTGTGCCATATGTGACTATCTTGTATTTTCCATATTTAGACATATCGGCTTTTGTATTGAATGATACTGTTACAGAATCGCCAAATGGCACCAACTTGTTAACAAAAAACTGCTCAACAGGGGGAAAACGGTTATTTAATTCATACGCGAGACTAAATCCATTTAGAGTATCTTTCCCGAGGTTCAGTACCTTAACGGAAATGGTTTCCTTCCCATATTGTTTATCTGTGCGAGGTGAAACAATTTTTGCAACTTTTAAATCTTTCAGTATATAATTAATCGGCGTTGTCTGGGCAAAATCTATCATGTCAATCCACGCACAATCTGAACCTTGCGAAACAGAATTATCTTTCTTATACGACCATTCCATTTTATTAAGCCCTGCATGAATTGCAACAACCTTCTTTGTCCATGGAATTTCTCCCGATTTCTTGAATATTTCAACATCATTAAGCTTGAAGGANAGGAAATCATAGTTTGGTTCGGATGAAACTTTGAAGTAAAACCTGAGGGAATCATCTTTCGCATAGACAGTTCTTATAGCTAATGATGTGATACCATTGTGTGCAATTGCTCCCGATCTTGCTGAGAGGCTTCCATCATAGGAAACTGATGGAGAAATAACCCAGGGTACAGAACTTAGATTAATCCATGGAAAAACATTAAATGATGAAGCTTCAAAACTCTCCCTGATTTTTCCTACCCTGAAGGAGAAATTACGGTTGACAATATAAGGATTGCAATCCAGCATCGTAGCTATCGATACATAAGTTCCTGAAGAAGTAGTTGGCGATAATTTCACCAGAACAGGAATATCAGTTGTCTCTCCGAATTTAAGGACTCCCGATTTAATGTTTTGGTCAACAATATCAAGATCCTGATCTTCGCTGGAAACACCAAACTGTCCAGATATGTTGCTGCTACCCAGATTATGTACCTTGAATATAAGCCTGAAAGTTTCACCAGGATCAGGAATATTATCTCCGTTTCCTGTAGTTTTGTCATCCATCACGCAACTTATAATCTGGAGTTGCGGCGCATGTATACATATATCAATAGAGTAATGTTTTTCAGAAATCTGGTCCTTCAGAAGCAGCTTTATAGTTGCAATCGCAAGATCAGGTACATTATCTGAAACTGTAATAGCCAGGTTATTCAGTAGTGCTTTTTCAGATCCTGCTGCTAATGTTCCAATTGATACTGAATCGTTTGTTATTGTTAACCAGTNGGAGGAAGTAGATATTTTAGCATACAGATTATGGCTGTCGGTTAATCCAAGGTTGCTTATNGTAAGTCTCANATATAAAGACTCACCGTAATCAGCGAGGTTATTATTATTACCCTCACTGTCGTTTATGCTACTGGAGGTAAGATTTAAGAATTCCTTTTGTATGCTTGCGAAATGAATTGTTTTTATAATGGGAAGTTTGTTTTGTCCTGTTATTACAACCAGACATGAATCATTCGAGCGACCTGGCATCTTGAGCACGACTGAGCCTGAACTACTGGCAAAAGAGGCATCCCATAATGTATCAAAATGTGATACTGCAACGTAAGCAAAAGGATCAACATTCAATGAAAAAGACTTAAGATTGTTCGGCAAAGTATCNGGTAATGAAATATTGAATGATTCCGGTTTTCCTAAAATCGGAATTACACTTGGGTCACCGATAAGGTTATATGTTTCCCAGTAATATCTTTTTAGTGATGAGTTGCTGGCACTTACAGCCATGTTTCCGCCATAATTAATCTGACCCATTGTAAAGTACCAGTCAGAAGGAGATTCATTATGGGTATGAAATAATCTGTCGTAGGCTCCAAGACCTGAATTCTGATATGTCGGATCGGAAGAAATAGTACCAGGTCCGATTGCCCAGTAGTAATCCTCATCCCAGTATGAGTCGAGGGAGCACCCTATAAACCCAATGGCTCCTTTTCCGGCAGTTAGTAACATCCTTGTTCCCAATGAAGTCGGAAGACTAAATTGAGCAGTCCTGCAAGCATTGCTTATTATAAAAGGATACATGTTCTTATTCCTGAACGACTGAATGTCGGGTGATTTTATATTTACATGCAGCCATCCCAGAGCTTCACCATGCCCTGTATAGTTGATGAACGAAACGCCTTTATCTATCAGCTTTATAATTGAATCCTTAGCTGTATATGATTGCGGATAATTGAAGTGAAATTCGTCTATATTATTCGCCTTAGTAAGATAATTTGTGGTGGCATATTTTACCTGTCCGTTCATATAACTGGCATAACCTGCATCGTAACCGGCACATGCAATAGCGCGGGAATAAAATTTATTGGTATCGGCATACTGGAACTTCTCATACTGAATAATTTTATTGACAGCAGTTTTCAGTTCAGTCGTATCGGCAACAGGTAATCTCCCGATATACATTTCCGGAATATAATCTCCGTTACCATCAAATTCGCCGTAGTACATATCTGTTAAATTTCCTGTAGCTCCTGAAACATCAGAAGGGATCCTGTTTATGTCTCCGACAATCAGAAGATATTCCGGCGGAGGATCAATAGCAGAAGATGCTCTGTAAATTTTCGTAAGAGTATCCTTTAAATGAGTATAATCATTTCCTGCCAGTTTCGTTCCCTTGTAAAGGACTTTGAGCTTAAACCCTTTCTGGGTCTTCCATTTGATATATGGGGCAAGCTGCTTTCTGAAAGCAGTATCAGTGATAATAATCATTTTAACTGGCTTGTCAGAATAGCCAGGAATTACCTGTCCTGGATTAAAATTGAGCACTCCTTTATCGAGAGACTGACCGAATAACGTGGATTGTGTCGAAAGAGATCTTGAAATGAGACTTGCGGAGCCGGTAAATATGATCTCAATTTTCATTGATGTGATGACATCTAAAATGTTTGAATGGGGATTATATCTTACCGGTGATATATACAGGTTTGCAAGCTTGGTATTCCTTAAGATACCCAGGGGCTCGATACTGACAGTGTCACCAGTAATAAAACCACGCGTAGCATAAGCTCTTTTATCAATTTTGAATTCAGGTCTAGTTTGTTGAAATTCTTTTGTTTCACTTTCCTGAGCCGGGATGAGAAGGCCTTCAATCTTTTTCCCTGAGGGATTTATTCTGACAGATTTTACTTCAGAGATCTTTATTTTGTAACCCGATCCTTCAGGAATAGAGATCAATCTGCTGAAGACAGGTAACTCAGGTTTCCCGGGAACAACTGAACGAATATGATCAGGAATGGAAATACGATAATATGATCCTGAATTGTTTGAAATACTTTCAATAGTAACNTCTGAAATTGAATAATTTATAATAACAGACTGATTTCCAACAATAACTTCACTTTTTGGCAAATTACCATCAAGATGGAATTTGTAACTCTTTCCCGTCTGACCGCTGGCTGATGCTGAAAAAACCAGAGAAACTGCTAATATGATAGCCTGTTTATCTTTCCCTAAACGCATCAATTTAAATAAATTAACCCATACCTAAATTCAGGAGGCAAGTTATTAAAAAATCAATATATTATGAATGTAGCCATAATAAATTTGATTAAAATTCCAGGTTTAGTATTTTTATGTCTGAATTTATTATGTGTTGAAGTAAAAAGCACTTATGAAAAAGTTAACTGCTACATTAATGGCTGTTATTTTTGTATCTGGAATTTCTGCACAGATTAACAGATATGGTACCCCTCTTTCTAAAAGTTACAGTATGCAGGACATTCAGGCTGCAGATTATAACTGGTGCATAACTAAAGATAAATTCGGCGCCATTTACTTTGGGAATGATGAAAATATGGTTATCAGGTATGATGGTACCGCATGGTCGAAAATTACAGTAGGGAAAAACAAGCCTACAATAGTGCGAGCACTGGGTAGTGACGATCGTGGGATTGTATATGTTGGAGGTCCGGATGAATTTGGATTCATTGCACCTGATTCAACAGGAACCCGTAAATATTTCTCTGTTTCTCAAAATCTGAATACTAATAATGTAATCGATATAACAAATAGTGACGATTCACTTCATAGAGGTAAAGAAGGCGGCAGTGATTATATTATTGGCGATATATTCTCCTTGCTTGTAAATGATTCAAAAGTATATTTTCTAAGCAGCAGATCACTCTCAGTTTATAATTCAGTTACTGGCAGCGTATCTTTTATTAACCTCCGGAAACTTGGATTCCGTCAATCTATAAGATTATATTCTGTAAATGGCAAAACTATTCTTGCTGATAATATAAAAGGACTGTTCGAGATAAGGAATGATAAATTAACTGAGTTGCAGGGAGGTGGCTTTTTCAGCCATAAAATGTGTCTTGCAATTTTAAGGGAAGATGCCAATAATATAATTATTGCCACACATGAAAATGGCGTTTTCCGGTATAATTTTCTGGACGGATCAGTCGACAGTAGCTTTATAGAAAAAGGATCATTAAAGAGGTTGACTGAATCGAAAATCTATTGTGGATTACGACTTCAGTCAGGAGAAGTAATTTTTGGGACATTGCGCGATGGAATTTTTGTTTTCAATAGCAGCGGACAACAAATTGGTCACTGGAGCAGTGAGAATACTGAGATGCAGGACAATACAGTTACAGCTCTGAACGCCGGCATATCAGGAAATGATGAACTATGGATATCAACGGATGGATATGTTACAAAAGCTTATGTTAATATTCCTTTTACTCAGTTTTCGATAAAATCAGGTATTGATGGAGGTGTAAACAGCTTCTGCAAATTTAACGGATCAGTATACGTTGCAACCGACAAAGGAGTTTACACTGGCAAAATCAATAGTGATGGATCAAGACACTTTACTCAGGTACCGGAAATTATTGATCAGGTTTTCCCTTTGGTTGTAGGAACCGTTGGAAAAGACAGTTTCCTTCTTGCCGGATCGAACAAAGGTGTATACCAGGTAAATAGTGACGGGACCCATTTTACACTAAAGGATGAAAGGATCATTACACAAAATAAACTGCATAAAAATGAATTTACGGCAAACAGCATTCTCCAGTCTAAAGTAAAGCCCGGCAGATTTTATTTTGGACTTAATACTTCAAAGATCAGAGTATTTGAATACTCCAATAGATTATGGAACGAAACTGCTGAAATCAATGGATTTAAAGGTAGCATAATATCTCTCCAGGAATTAATGAACGGTGATATATTGGCAATGCAACATTTTCCCGATGCAATATTCAAAATTCATTTCAATGATACGATTCCGATAAAATATACCTCTGATAAAGGATTACCAGATATCAGCATGAACAGTTTGACGAGGATCGGCAATAAGTTTTTAGCCGGTACCGGCTCAGGAATCTACATGTATGATAAGAAGAAGGATGAGTGGCAATATGCCGATCAAATTACAGCGGGTTTTAATAAAAAAGTAAGTGTTACAGGCCTGTTCAAAAATCCTTCAGGAGATAACTGGATTTCAACTTTCGAAGAAAAATACTATGATATACTTTTCATGCTAAATAGAGACAGTCTGAAGGAATTCCGGGGAGGAGCCTTCAACATAATTCCTAATGTCAAGCTGCAGTATATCAGTTCAATTGAAGATCGTGACTGGCTGGCAAAATCGAAGGGCATATTTATTGTTGACAAGTCAAAATTCAGATCCGGTCCTTCTTCCATATATACCTTACTTACAAAAGTTAAGTTTTCAGCAAGAGGTATTGATTCCCTTGTAATGAACGGAACATTTTTTATTACGGATGAAAATGGCAGGAGATCTCCTGTAAATAATAACCAGCTTTCAAAGCTCCCTGAATTCAGTTATGTCTTTAATTCAGCAACTTTTTACTGGACTACACCATATTTTGTTGATGAAGAAAAAACAACATACAGTTACAAGCTGGAAGGATATGACAAAGACTGGTCAAAATGGGAAAAAATCAGTTACAAAGATTATACAAACCTGCCCTTCGGACATTACATATTCAGAATAAAGGCAAAAACTTCTACTGATTATGAGACTTATGAAGCAACATTTGCTTTTAATATACTTCGGCCATGGTATATGACCCCGATAATGTTAGTCCTGTATATTATTGTCACTTTCCTGCTTATTCTAGTTATTATTTGGGCTTACACACGCCGGCTAAAAAATGAAAATATCCGTCTTGAGGGTATTGTGGCAGAAAGAACGGCTGTTGTGGTAAAACAGAAAGACGAACTTGAGTCAAGTATTCATTATGCAAAGAGAATTCAGATGGCTTTACTGCCTTCAGAATCAATCCTGTCAAATAATATCAGAAACTACTTTGTACTTTTTAAACCAAGGGATATCGTCAGTGGAGATTTCTACTGGATGACAAAGAAGGGAGAAAGGCTTTATATTGTAGCTGCTGATTGTACAGGCCATGGAGTGCCAGGTGCTTTTATGAGCCTTCTTGGAATGTCATTCCTCGACGAAATAATTGATAAGGACATAGCTCCGGGAGCCGATCTAATACTAAAGGAACTTCGCCACCACGTCACCGAATCTTTGAAACAGATAGGAGACGATAATGAAGCTAAAGATGGGATGGATCTTGCTCTGCTTGTTATAGATTTTAATAAAAGTAAGGTCGAATTTTCGGGAGCTTATAACCCCTGTTACAGGGTAAGAAGACTCACAGCCGAAGAGGAAAAAAGGTACCTCGAAGACAAAGTTGATATTGTTGATGGCACTATGTCCAACGGGAAGTATCTGCTTGAAACGATCGTCGCAAGTAAAATGCCGATAGGAATTTCTTTAAGGATGGATGAGGATTTTGCTTTACACGAATCGCCACTCGTATCGGGGGTGTCATATTACCTGTTTTCTGATGGTTATATTGACCAGTTCGGGGGGCCGAGAGGCCGAAAGCTCATGAAGAAGAGCTTTAAACGGCTGATACTGGAAATTCAGGATTGGCCAATGGAAAAGCAAAAAGAAATCCTCGATAACAGACTTAAGGAATGGATGGGAAATATTCCCCAGATTGATGATATACTTGTGATGGGTATCCGGATAGACTAAAATGTATTCCTGCATATTTTAATGAAAGTTAATACCCGACTTGTTTTTTAAAAATTTGTATCTTGCACCGTAAATAAATAATATATGATTAACGGTTCATCAGCCATGCTAAAAAAAGCCATTATAACATTAATTTTTGTCGCAATGGTCGTCACAGGATATTCCCAGGAAACTCCTGAATTTGATAAAATTAATACCTCTGCGGGAGTAGTTGAAATGTATTTTATCGGACATGGATCGCTTATGTTCAAACTGAATGGGTTCGTAATATATTTCGACCCCGTACGAAGTTCTGGAAATTANGACTTTCTGCCCAAGGCCGACCTGATACTTGTTACTCATGAGCATGGAGATCATCTTGATCCAAAGCTTATTGGAGACCTGAAGAAACCGGGCACACTCTTATTCTGCAATCAGAATTCTACCTCAAAAGTTACCTGGGGAATGGCTATGAAAGCTGGTGACAGACAGGAGATAANTAATATTGTTATCGAAGCAGTTCCTGCTTATAATATTGTCAATGAAAGCTCTCCAGGACATCCCTTCCATCCTAAAGGAGTAGGAGTAGGGTATTTGCTTACTGTTGGCAGAAAGAGATTTTATGTTGCCGGTGACACAGAAAACACACCTGAAATGAAGTCACTCAGGAATATTGATGTAGCTTTCCTTCCAATGAATCTTCCTTATACCATGACGCCGGCAATGGTAGCAGATGCAGCTCTGGCATTTAAACCCAAGATACTTTATCCTTACCACTACGGAGATACTGATACGAGTGAAATAGTAAAATTGCTGAAGGATTCAGGTATAGAGGTCCGGATAAGAAATCTTAAGTAAACCACCGGAGTTCATTTAATTTCCTTTGTGAGTATTTGATTAATTTATAAACAGCATTTTCTGTCAGTTAAACCTGGCTGCCTATACTCCAGACAGGATACATCGCTTATCTTTAATAAAAATGAGATACAAAATTCTTGTTGCATTTTTTCTGATAGGATTTTCTGGTATTGCCTTATCGCAGGATATCAAAATCCCTGATTTACGCGGTTTTAAAAAGACCTCCACTTATCCTGTTTATATGAAGGATAATCTCTGGGACTATTTAGGAGGNGCTGCTGATACATATCTGACATATGGTTTTGTAAATATGCATGTTGCAGAGTATAAAAAAGGAAAAAATATTATTAAGCTGGAAATATACAAACACTCTGACAATAACATGGCTTTCGGAATTTATTCAAACGAACGGTCACCCTCATTTAAATTTGTAAAAATCGGGTCACAAGGGTATATGGCACCTGGGGTAATTAACTTTTTTAAAGGCAGCTTCTACATTAAAATCAGAACATTTTCAAAAAATGAGAGAATATTGAAATCCGCTGAATCGTTGGCTCATGAGGTAGATGATCTGATCCAGGGCAGTACAGAAATGCCTTCTGCACTTAATCTTTTTCCTTCCAACGGAAAGAAAGTTAACCAGGAGACATATATAAATGAGAGTGTCCTTGGACATAAGTTTCTCAACAAAGCGTTTAAAGCTGATTATGAATCAGGAAATGAAACCTTTTCGATATTTCTGTTGGAGAGCACTCCGAAGGAGACACAAAAATCAATTGATGAATATCTGGCAGCTACCGGAACTGAGCCGGTTGATGCTGAGATAGGAAAGTACATGTTAAAAGACGGAAATAACGGTACTGTTTTCCTGGCGTGGAAGGGAAACAAGATTATTATCCTCTCAGGATTGTCAATAGATCAGTCGGGTGTGGCAGATAAATATATAACGGAAATATTTAAATAGACACCAGCTGCAGAAACACCTAATAAAGAAACTTGTGACACTCTGAGCAATTAGCTTCTTTCCAGGCTGTGCCAATATCAACAGGATGTTTAAACTCAAGGTTTTCTCTCACATTGGTAAATTCCATCATACCCTGTTTCCCCTGTCCAACAATATTATGACACAGATTGCAGTCCTTTGATATCTTTCTGCCATCGGGTGACTTAAATGCATCATTGTGACATCTGAAACATCCATCCGATTCAAGATGGCCTATATGTTCAGGATAATGATCGTAAGTCACCTTCATTTTTGGAAATGTGTTCTGCAGGAATGCTTTCTGAACTGAAGCGATAGAGTTATTTATTATTTCTTCATTATTTTTATAATAATCAGAATAGCCTGATTTATAAAAATCTTCTATGCCATCCTTGATTTTCATCAGTGCAGTGTCCTTATCACTGAAAGTATCTTTCAAAATGCCCATAGCTACCTTTTTAAAAAATGGAATGCTTTTTGAAACGGCACCCGTCAGCATAACTTTATCGAAATAAACCGGAGGCGAATTGTAATTATGCGATGGACGGTTGTGACAATCAATACAGTCCATTGTTCTTGCGACTGACCCGGATATAAGGCTGTCCGAGATAGGGTTGCTGTCATTGCGATATATAGTTACCTTACCTGATGTTTTATTGGTATACTTCACGTAAGTTATATTCTCACGTTTATCGTTTTCTGATAAATACTCAATATTTACTGATGGATTTATGTGCCAGTGAATTCCCTCTTTCAAACCCAGTCCACTATATTCGGGACCGGTTTTCATATTCAGCATTATATCCCATTCCGTATTCAGTGAATCGGCAAGAAAATACTTGTTGGTCCACAGTGTACGTGCATAAAACTTCTGTGGCCAATGACATTTTTCACATGTCTCCCTTGCAGGACGAAGATCGTGCAAAGGGGTCTCAATTGGTGTTTTAAAGGTCTTTGTTATCACAGCATATACCTGGTGTAACCCTGATAGTTTTGATTTTACGTACCACGAAGCCCCTGATCCAACATGGCACTCCACACAGGCTACATTAGCATGTGGAGAATTCTGGTAAGCTGTGTACTCGGGTTCCATCACCTGATGGCACAATGTACCGCAGAATTCTACAGATTCCGTTATGTGAAAAGCCTGAAAACTTCCAAGCATCGACAGAAATAAAACAATGATTGTTGTTATTGTAAAAATGATAAATGCATTTCTGTGCCTTATGTCATTCAGATCGATTCGAGGGAACCTGGCTTCTTCTTTTATTGCACTCCTGCGTATCCGTTTCCTCTCACGAATCATACCTACAGGTATTAGCAGAAGCCCTAAAATCATAAAACCAGGGAGAATGATATATATAAACAGACCGAGGTTGGAATTCGCTTTATTGAAAATGGAAGAAATTATAAATAGCAGAATTATCAATGCAAGATTGATTCCTGCAATTATTGAACCGATGATCGTTAACCAGTTTTTAGAAGATGGTGGAAGTTTCATAATGCCGGTCAGTTGATTAGGTTAGAGTTGAAGTAAAAATAGGAAATTATTGGATTATTCATCCAAAAACATAATAATTATAAGTATCTCAAACAGGTTAATTTAATCCAGAGTTATAATATTGCTTGGAGTTACCTTGCTATCGCTACTAATGACAACATTTTATTTATCAGAGATTACTTGAAACCTGGAGAATTAGATTATAAAAAATGCTTTTAATAGTTCTGATATTAGATCCGGAGATTCCTCGCTTCGCTCGGAATGACACATTTGATGAACGTCAGAAGTGAAGAAGTGGCGCTTTGCAAATGAATGACCAATTAATAGTACAAATAATTATGCAAAGCGCCACTTCTTCACCTAAACCATCTAAATTTCATGTCATTCCGAGCGAAAGCGAGGAATCTCTTTCTTATTCATTACGACTTTTTATTATTCCCCTTCGCTGATCAGTTGCGAAATGATCCTCTTCAGGCTGGGATATGTTTTTACCACTTTCAGATCGGGATGTTCATCTTCTACATTCTGGGGTGGATTGTAGAGTATTCCAAAATCAGCTTTCCTGAGCATGGAAATGTCGTTGTAAGAATCTCCAATAGCGATTACCTTATATTTAAGACTATGAAGTGCATCGACTACTTGCCTTTTAGCATCTTCCTGTCTTAGGTTATAATCAGTAATAATACCTTCTTTGTCAGTAGTAAGATGATGACAAAGCAGGGTTGGTCTTCCGAGCTGTCTGATCAGGGGTTCAGCAAATTCCGTAAAAGAATCGGTTACTATAATAAGTTGCGTTACCGTCCTGATCCAGTCAATAAATTCCACTGCTCCTGGAAGTGGTTTAAGCAGTGATATAACATTCTGAACATCACGCAGAGTAAGTCCATATTTTCGAAGCAGATCTAATCTTCTCTTCATGAGGACATTATAGTCACTTATATCGCGAGTGGTAAGTTTGAGTTCATCAATCCCGGTATGTTGGGAAACATTCACCCATATTTCTGGTACAAAAACTCCTTCAAGATCTGAACATACGATATACATGACCTGTGCTTTATTCTTATTATTTAAACTTGAGTATAAAATTCTTTAATAATTCGTAATTATTATCCATCGATACATACTGTTCATCGAGTTGCCCGAGACTCGTCAGAGATGCGGGTAAGGAAGGTTTTATATTTAATATCTGTTCCAATTCCGAAGGAAACTTAGCCGGATGTGCAGTTTCGAGTGATATACTCAGGGGTTTTCCAGGCAAGGTGTCTTTATTGATAGCCAGATAATCCTTCAAACCCTTCCAGGCAATTGCTCCATGAGGTTCAAGAAGCAGATTATATTTCCGATAAGCTTCATCGATTGTGTTTCTTGTCTCCTCATCAGTAACACTTACTGCAAAAAGATTTTTTCGCATTTTATCGATATCCGGAGTCTTTATAATATTTCCATTCTCATCCATAACACCACCATAAATAGCTACTATTCTTGAAAGGTTGCTGGGATGACCAACATTCATTGCACTTGAAATACAGTTCTTTGATGGATTGACAGGTACATACCTACCTGACTGAAGGTAAACAGGAACTTCATTATTCTCATTTGTGGCAACAATAAATTGCTTCACAGGAAGGCCCATTTTACTGGCAATTATTCCTCCCATAAGATTTCCGAAATTGCCTGATGGTACACTGAAAATTGCCTTTTCATCGATACTGTTCGACAGCTTCGCGTAAGCATAAATATAGTAAACTGATTGCGGGAGCAATCTGCCAATATTGATTGAATTTGCCGAGGTAAGGGGAATGGCTGACAATGCAGGATCCAGAAAAGCTGCTTTTACCAGGCGCTGGCAATCATCAAATTTCCCGTCGATTGCGATAACACTGATATTCTTTTTCAGTGTGGTCATCTGTTTGCGTTGCATCAGCGTGACCTCCTTAGCTGGAAATAAAATTATCGCGTTGATATTACNTAGTCCGTAAAAAGCACTTGCAACAGCACTCCCTGTGTCGCCTGAAGTGGCTGTGAGAATTGTTAAATTTCTGTTATTCAGTGATAAATAGTATTGCATCAAACGGCTCATCATCCTTGCAGCAAAATCTTTAAATGAAGCTGTGGGACCCTGATCGAGACGCATAATGTACCTCCTGTCATATACTTTTTCGAGCGGTATATTGAAATTATAGGCATCGGCACATAAACGCGACAACTCTTCTTTTTCAATTTCACCCCCAATTAATTTAAAGAGGATGTTTGAAGCTATTTCGTGATATTCTTTTCCTGAAAAAGATTCAAGCTCACTTTGTGATATAGAAGGAAATGAATCGGGAAGATATAATCCGCCATCGGGAGCTAATCCCTCAAGAAGGGCTTCTCTGAATGAGACCTCAGGTGATCTAAGGTTTGTTGAGTAATATTTTACCGGAATCTTTTTCAAATTTTAATGTTGCTTGTTGCTTTGCCCCCCCCTTCCCCTCTAAAGGGGGGTTAATTCTACATTTTCCTTAACCTTAACCTTAACCTTAACCTTAACCTTAACCTTAACCTTAACCTTAACCTTAACCTTAACCTTAACCTTAACCTTAACCTTAACCTTAA
>JGI20214J51650_10000730_pt1 | contig 20681 bp, 12 predicted proteins | sample WetSurMetagenome_FD_51650 | JGI IMG/M metagenome (IMG submission 51650) | reverse complement strand
CCGCCACAGGCGGGACTTTTTTGTTTTATGTTTGGAGTATATATGGTGGATGAAAGTGCTCTAGTACATTTTGTTGATCAGCTGTCCAAACTCATCGCGTTTTTTCAGAGGGAAACTGTGACAGTTACCATCTCTTGTAATAACATTAAGACCCTTAACTGAGAACAAACCCTTGCTGAAATAAATTACTTCACGGATATTATCGAACAGTATCTCGAGGTTAAACCTGTCTGACTCTTCATTCAATGATTTAAAATATAACCGCTGGTTCGTGACTATCAGCTTTCCTTCTACGGTCTGGTTCTCTATTACCTGGTTGGTATCGCCTGCTTTAAGAACAACCTCGTTTGCGTATAATTTTACAGTCATGGCTTTACTTTTTGTGCTTCTGAAGCGGTTAATTTTCTATTCGTATTTTCTTTCTTTTGTTATAAAGACGAATAACCGATGTCAATGTTGCACGCAATCTCAATGTTTTTTAAAATATTAAAGTAAAGACTGTTTCTATTCCGGGCTTTGAGTATACAGAGATAGTTCCTCCATGAAGTTTCATAATTTGTCTTGATAAGCTTAGGCCTATTCCTGAACCATTGTCTTTCGTAGTAAAAAATGGGATGAAAATACTTTCTGCGATTTCATCAGGAATGCCAGTTCCTGTATCTCTTACATGAATTGAAGGATGGTTGTCTAACCCTTCTGAGATGTGTATCTCTATTTCTCTGACTTCTGTTTCATTTTTAATTATGATAGCTTCAGATGCATTATTTACAAGATTCAGAAGTACCTGTTCTATAAGACTTCGATCGCAATAAAGATTCACAATCCTCTGGGGAGGATTACAATGAAATACGATGCCTTTATCTGAGAGCTCATCTTTTTTCAGCATCCGGATGCTCTCAAGTATCAGCGACAGACTAACATACTCAAATTTAGGCTCAGGCAATTTTGTCAGACTCCTGAATTTAGTGACAAATGAGATCAGGTTCTTGCCCCGGTCTTCAATATAACCAAGCCCTGTAAGTGCTTCTTTTATAATTTCATCTGAAATATCTTTTGAACCGACTATCTTATCGCCTTCCTTAAAAAATTCGGCAATGGTGGATGTCAGCGAGGTGATAGGTGTAACCGAATTAATAATTTCATGCGTGAGCACCCTTATAAGTTTTTGCCAGGAATCCATTTCTTTTTCATCAAGCTCATTTTTAATATCCTGAAGCGACGTTAGCCTGATCTCCTTCTGGCCTATCTTAAGCGCCCCGGTTCTGACTGAAAGCTGTTGTAACCTACCTGACGTTTTTAAGGTGATAACTTTCTGCTCATTTGGAGTTGCATTATACAGCAGATCAGGTAATCCTTTGCTGACAGCTTCAAGACTGCTTATTGAATTAAGTTCATTAACGCCCAGAAGATCCTTTGCTGCCTGATTGATAATCTCAACATTTCCATGCTTATCGTATGACAGCAAGCCAGTTCTTACATGTTGTACGATATAGTTCATATACTGTAACTGGCTCTCTTTCTCTATCATTACTCCTCTTACAATATCCCCGATCTCATTAAGGAAGCTGCCCAGCTCATTGAACGGGTAATCTCGTGAGTGGGAAAAGTACATTGACGGGTTGTTTTCCTTTACATATTCCAGCATCCTTTTAATATCATCCCTGCGCCTGAGAATATAATGGATCAGACTCCATGTTTGTATTATGATCAGGATAATCATTAGAGTTATTGAATACAGATAATTGGTTCTGAAAGAGAGGAATGACAGTAGTAAAGCTGAGATTACTATAAGCACTACCCTTAAAATTATAAGTAAATAGAATTTATTAGAGTTCATATTTTTCAATTTTTGAATAGAGTGTCTTTCTGGTTATTCCCAACTCTTTGGCTGCCTGATTAATATTTCCTTTATGCTTGAAGAGTGCCTCTTTAATAGTTACTTTTTCTATGCTGTTAAGGTTGAGAGAATTGTCTGTAAGAGTCTTTCCGGAAGAAATTTTTGTGGTAAAATGCAGATTTTCAGGGCGTATAATTTTTTCATCGGCCATTATGACTGAGTTTTCGATTATGTGCTGAAGCTCCCTTACGTTTCCCGGCCATTCATACTGTTTCAGCTTCTCTATGGCCGGACCACATATTTTCAGATTTGTTTTTTCGTATTTCTTCCCGTACATGTTGAGGAAATGTTCAGCGAGTAACAGAATATCTTCTCCCCTTGAACTTAATGGCGGGATCTCGATCTGGATTGTATTTATCCTGAAAAAAAGATCTTCTCTGAAGAGGTTTTCCCGTATAAGTTCAGAAAGGTTCTTATTAGTGGCGGTAATAAGCCTTACATCAACTGGTACCTGTTTGTTGGAACCTACCGGGGTTATGTACCGACTCTGTATGACAGTCAGGAGTTTTGATTGCAATGAAATTGGAATATTTGCAATCTCATCAAGAAATAAGGTACCACCAGTAGCTGTTTCAAACCTTCCTTTTCTGTCCTCTGTAGCTCCTGTAAACGCACCTTTGACGTGCCCGAATAATTCGCTCTCAAATAAGGATTCGGATAGAGAACCAAGATCAACACTTATAAATACATCATTGGCACGTCGAGATTGTCTGTGAATTTCGCGGGCAACCAGCTCCTTACCCGTACCATTCTCTCCAAGGATCAGCACATTTGCATCAGTAGGAGCTACCTTTTTTACAGTGGCAAGAATATTTTTCATGACCGGGGATTCCCCTATCAAAGAGGAGAAACTCTTATCCAGATCTTCCGAAAGATGCTTTTGTTTCTGGATAAGCTTCGAGACCTGTAATTTCGATTGCCGGAGCTGGTAGGCTGATTTTACGGTTGATATCAGTTTGACTGGATCAAAAGGTTTTTGAATAAAATCAGTTGCCCCTTCTTTCATAGCTTTTACGGCAAGTTCTATATCTCCATATGCAGTTATAAGGATCACAACGGCATCGGGATCATTCCTGAGTATCTCTTTCAACCAGAAAAGACCTTCATTACCCGTATTTATTCCTGAAGTGAAATTCATATCAAGGAGGATTAAGTCAAAAGTTCCTGACTGGAGGAGAGATGTAAATTTCGCCGGATTCTTTATTGTTTCGATGACCTCAAACTCCTGTTTCAGAATAAATGAAAGTGACTTCAGTATGCCATCATTATCATCCACAATGAGTATTTTGCCTTTTATTTTATTCATGATATTTTTATTTACAGACCTAAATCAAAAGTAACTGAAAGTGGATATAAATAATACATTTGTGGATAATAAATATACACTTTTTATAAAGATAAGAGTTCAATATAATTGATAAATAACAGATATAGTGATATTTAGATATTATGGCATAGGTATTGGATTTAATAAGGTGTGATTAATTTAATACGAAACCTTAAAAAATAAATTATGCTATCCTTTTTCAAACTTTTTTACAGGAATTCTCTTCGCAATAAATCTTTTACATTGCTTAATATTCTTGGATTGGCCACTGGTATGGCCAGTTTTATTATAATAATGCTATGGGTTAAGGCTGAACTTTCTTATGACAGCTATAATCTTGAAGCCGGCAGAATTTTCAGGATGAACATGTACAGCAAGATTAACGGATATGAAGGCACATCCGATTTTTGTCCATCGCCACTTGCCGGAACACTTCTGAAAGATTATCCAGAAGTTGAGAAAGCTGTGAGATTCCGTTCTTTTGGAAAAGTAATAATAAAGTATAACGATATCAGCTATTCTGAGGAACGTTTTGTATATGCAGATTCGTCAGTATTCGGTGTATTTACAATTCCAGTTATAAAGGGCAACCCAGATGCTGCCCTGAAAGTCCCTTTTACAGTGGCAATCAGCCAGTCGATGGCAGAGAAGTACTTTGGAAGCGAAGATCCTATAAACAAGATCTTAAGAATTGATAATACTTCAGATTACCGCATAACAGCAGTATTCAGCGACATCCCCAAAGCTTCACATTTTCATTTTGACTTCATTGCTTCTCTCTATTCTACAAAAGAATACAATGAAGGTATTTGGCTCAATAATAATTTTCATACCTATTTTCTCCTGAGAAAAAATTCTGATCCGACTCTGTTTCAGAAAAAATTGCCGGAATTGGTGGAGCGTTATATAGCCCCTCAGGCAGCAGCAGCATTGGGAACAAGCTGGGATAAGCTTCTAGGCAAAGGATTTAGGATTGAATTCAGTGCTGTGAATGTCAGGGACATACACCTCACACCAGGTATAAATGGGGAGTTTGAGCCGGGAGGCGATATTAAATACGTTTATATATTCATCTCAATCGCAATTTTTATTATTCTCCTCGCATGTATTAATTTCACTAACCTCTCAACTGCGCGATCGACAACACGCCTGAAGGAAGTGGGAGTGAGGAAAGTTTTTGGAGTCAGGAGGTGGACTCTTGCATTTCAATTCATGCTTGAATCCCTTATAATAGTCTTCATTGCATATATAATTGCGATGGTGCTCACTGAAATATCTTTGCCGTTTTTTAATGAGCTGACAGATAAGAATTTGTCGATAAACTATTTCGACGCCCGCTTTATAGGTGGTGTAGTGGGGCTGGTTTTAGTAATCAGTGTACTGGCAGGTATCTACCCCGCAATATACTTATCATCATTCAGACCTATATCAATTCTTAAAGGTGAAATGGTGTCGGGCAGGAAAAAAACAAAATTCAGAAGTATGCTGGTCATAAGCCAGTTTACCATTTCTCTGATTCTGCTTTCATCAGTGCTTATACTGAATAAGCAGATGAAATTCATTCAAAATAAGAATTTGGGATATAATAAGGAACAGCTATTAGTTATAAAAAATGGTAATCTTCTGGAGAAGAATAATGAAAGTTTCAAAGATAAACTCTTAGCTAATCCCCAGATTCTTAACATTTCACAGAGTGGGTATCTGCCTTCTCCTTCGGACAGGATTCATGGATCCATCTGGCGTGATGCCATCATGTCAAATGATCCTGTGTCATTTACCCACTTTTTTGTTGATTTTAATTATATCAGGACATTTGGTCTTAAGATTATAAAGGGAAGAGAATTTTCCAAAGATTTTTCCACTGACTCCGCTGCAGTTGTTATAAACCAGGCTGCAGTAAAGCTCCTTGGATGGAAAGACCCGATAGGGAGAAAAATTGGTGCTATCCTGACTTCAGACTTCGACGTAAACCACCTGGTACTCGATGCTTACACTATTATCGGAGTAGTGGAAGATTTTAATTTCAACTCACTCCATAGCCCCGTCGAAGCAATGGGGATGTATGTTAAAAAGAGCAATGATATGATTACCTGTCGTTTGCGGCCTGATACAAACGTACCCCAGATTGTCTCTTTCTTGAAATCGACCTGGGTCGAGAATGCGCCTGGTCAGCCATTTGATTATGATTTTCTGACAGACAGTCTTCACAGACAATACGGCGGAGATTTACGCCTGGGTAAAATCCTTGGGATATTTACGGGATTGGCATTGTTTGTGAGCTGCCTTGGCCTTTTCGGTCTTGCCCTTTATGCATCTGAACAACGAAAAAAAGAGATAGGGCTGAGAAAGGTTAATGGTTCAGGTATGGGACAAATAATATGGTTATTAACCTCAGATTTTACAAAACTTATACTCATCGCTTCAATAATTGCATGTCCTGTATCATATTGGATGATGAACAACTGGATTCAGAATTTTGCATACCGGACAGGTATTTCATGGTGGATTTTTGTTCTTACAGTTATGATGAGCTGCCTTATTGCGCTGGCAACTATCGGATACCAGGCTTACAAGGCCGCTTCTACTAATCCGGTCAAAACACTGCGGTCCGAATAAACTTTTCCTTTTACTCATTATTGCTGCATCCCCTGTCTGATCTTTTCATTCAGGGGATTTTTATGCCTGTTCCTCTGTGTAAACAGCAATTTCCGGTAACCTGCTTTTTCCTGCCATAATTAAAGTTCAAATAGTGTCTAATTATTTGACACTATTTTAAGATAGTTGATTAAAATTCAGTAATTTGGTCAGAAAATCAGGATATGATAAAAGGAACCCTGCTTATCGTAGATGACAATAAAAGCGTAATAAGCGCTCTCGAAATGATGCTGCAATATGAGGTGGAAAAGCTCATAGCAATCAGCACTCCAAAAAGGATTCATGAAGTCCTTGAGCAAAATGATGTTGATATTGTGCTTCTTGACATGAATTTCCAGGCCGGTGTAAATACCGGGAACGAAGGAATTTTCTGGATGAGGGAGATCCTGAAGCACGACAGCAATATCAGTGTCGTTATGATCACGGCCTATGGCGACGTTGAGCTGGCGGTAAGGGCTCTTCGTGAGGGTGCAATAGATTTTGTTCTGAAGCCATGGGATAATAAAAAGCTTCTTGCCACTATCAGTGCTGCCTGGAAGCTCAGAGTATCGAGAAAAGAAGCAATCGAATTGAAAAATGATAACCAGTTCCTGAAAAAAGAAATTAAGAGAGGCGAGGAAAAGATCGTTCTGGGAGCATCACCAACTATGATCAATGTGATGAATATAGTCAGAAAGGTAGCAGGAACAGATGCAAATGTTCTGATCACCGGTGAAAATGGAACAGGGAAGGAGTTGGTTGCCAGGGAGATACATAATCTTTCCAAAAGGAGTAGTGAGCTCATGGTAGGTGTGGATATGGGATCCATAACAGAAACACTATTTGAAAGTGAGATGTTTGGTCACGTGAAAGGCGCATTTACCGACGCCAAAGAAGATCGCCCTGGAAAGTTCGAAATAGCTCACAAAGGCACTCTGTTCCTTGATGAAATAGGCAATCTGTCGTTGCAGTCGCAGGCAAAACTGCTCAGTGCACTTCAGAACAGATATGTAGTGAGGATAGGAGCAAACCGGCAGATACCTGTTGACATAAGACTTATATGCGCTACCAATTCAATACTTCCTTCAAGGGTCAAAGAAGGCTTGTTCAGGGAAGACCTGCTTTACAGGATTAATACTATTCAGATAGAAGTGCCTCCTCTCCGCGACAGGGTTGATGATATCCCGGTCCTTGCTTATCATTTTCTAAGGCTTTATTGCGAGAAATATAACAAACCAGGAAAGAAACTGAGTACCCAGGCACTCGAGAAGTTATCAAATTACCAGTGGCCCGGAAACATCCGTGAGATGCAGCATTCCATTGAGAAAGCTGTAATTCTGTCAGATACTTCAGTGATCGGCCCTAACGACTTTTCATTCAGCAGCTCATCAAAAGGATCATCAGAAAATGACAATATCACTCTTGAAGAAATGGAGAAAAAACTTATTGCCGATTCGATCAGAAAGCATGATAATAACTTAAGTATCGTTGCATCAAAGCTTGGAATAACCCGGCAGACACTCTATAACAAACTGAAAAAGTATGATTTATAAAAGATTCTATATTGTTGTTATAGCATATCTGATCGGCATCCTGCTTTTTTCCCTGATGTTTGCTTTTAATTTTGGAAAGGATCTTACTTACTCAATAATCTCCATTGGCAGTATTGTCGTTCTTACTGCCTCATTTGGTGTCTGGCTGAACAGGACCAATAAAAAATTAGCCTTCTTCTTCAGCGCTGTAAGAAATGAAGATACATCGTTATTCTTTCCTGAAGGGATCGGATTTGCAGATGAGAAGCTTTTAAACCATAGTCTTAATGACCTGAACAGTAAACTAAAGGAAGCAAGGATTAATATCGAACTGCAGGAGAAGTTCTATAAAAGCATCATGGACAGGATCCGGACAGGAATAATATCTTTCTACAGCAATGGTGTTGTGGAATTTACGAATCCTGAGGTTCAGAGAATGTTTGGACTCGATCATATTTCTCACATTAATAAACTGGAAGTTATCGACCCAAAACTGGTGGAACTTCTTGAAAATATACAATCAGGTGAACAGAAGAGGATAAATATAAGGGTTAACCATAACCTTCTGAGTCTTGCTGTACATTCACAATCAATCATTATCCAGAACAGGGAGATAAAAATTGTGACAATGCAGGATATCAGAAGCGAGCTGGACTCTCATGAAATGGATTCATGGCAAAAGCTCATACGGATACTTAACCATGAAATTATGAATTCCGTGGCTCCGATTACTTCATTAAGCTCAACATTATCAGGATTCTACCAGTCAGGTGATGCCCCGATTAACCCTGAATTAATCACAAAAAGAATTATTTCCGACACACTCAGGGGACTCGGCATCATCGAAGATCATGGTAAAGGGCTCATCCATTTTGTGGAATCGTACAGAAGTCTGACACAGCTTCCGAAACCGGAGTTTACCCGTCTTAATATCAATGAGTTTTTTGAGCGGATAATGATTCTGGTGAATAGCGGTTTCGATACAGATAAATATAAAAATGAAATTCGTCCCCTGATTACTTCAAGTGTGGCGCCGGATGATCTGACACTGGTGGCTGACGACAAGTTCCTCGCTCAGGTTTTTATTAATGTTGTCAAGAATTCTATTGAAGCATTCGGAAAATGTAAGGAAGATGACTTTATTTCGTTGAGTGCCTGCAGGGACCACGATGGCCGCATAGTATTAACAATTAAAGATAACGGCCCAGGGATGGACGCTGATACTCTTGAAAAAATATTTGTTCCGTTTTTTACTACCAAAGAAACAGGTTCCGGAATAGGATTGAGCCTGTCAAGGCAGATAATCCGGATACATAACGGGAATATAACCTGCGATTCAACACCTGGAGTTGGAACTACGGTCACAATGCTTTTCTAGTAACCATTCAGGCGAATATTTGGCTACGAATTTTCAAATACTCCTGAGAAAGTGGCTGTAAAAGATTCCGCTATTCTATACTTTTTACCGGATTAATAACTGCAACCCTTATTGCATGAAAACATACAGTAAGAAGTGCGATAGCGAATGCTGCTCCTCCCGCTAAAATAAATGGCCATGCACTGATCCCAATCCTGAAGGCAAAATCTGTCAGCCATTTATTCATTAAAAAATATGCTGTCGGCCAAGCAATTAGATTTGCTACTAAAACAAGAATCATAAACTCGCCTGAAACAATCTGAACAATACTATTGACCGAAGCGCCCTGAACCTTTCTGATGCCAATCTCTTTTTTACGCTGTTCAGTAACAAATGACGCTAAGCCCAACAGACCAAGACAGGCAATGAACAGCGCAACTACTGAAAAGATAGAAATAACCTTTGAATATCTGTCTTCCGATTTGTACATCAGGTCGATGGATTCATCCAGGAAACTATATTCAAATGGATACTGAGGAAAGAATTTCACCCATGCCTCTTTCAGGCTATTTATTGTTGAGGCAATATTTTCTGACTTAACTTTTACAATAAATTCCTTAAACCATTCAGGATTAGTCATGAACACCTGATTGGTTATTTCATTATGAAGTGAGCTTGAATTAAAGTCCTTTACTACTCCGATTACCTCAGGCTTGAAACTGTTCAATGAAATAATATAAGATTTTCCGAGCACATCCTGAGCATTTTTAAATCCAAGGCTCCTGGCCATCTTTTCATTAATAACCATGGAATTCGGGAAATCACCGGGAAAGTCTTCGGAGAAATAACGTCCGGCGATCAGTTTGACGCCGAAGTGGTTCATATAATCATAGTCCACAGAATTTACCTCAATTGCGAATTCACCTATGCTGTTACCGGCTCCATTTGGCTTACATACTGTTCCTATGTTGTTGATACTGGTTGGGGAACCTCTTCCGGCTGTTGCACTTATTACTCCCGGAATACTCTTTAACTCATTTTTTATCGTCTGATAATTTCCTGAAACCTTTACATGAGCAGGCAGAACTATCATATATTCCTTATCGAAGCCCATATTATAATTCCGCAGGTACCTGAGCTGCAGATTTACAATAATGGTACCGGCTATCATTATAATTGAAATAGAGAACTGGAGAATAACTAATCCTTTCCTCAGATATGATGCCAGATTCTTGCCATTGTCGGAGGTATTAATACCTTTTATGACCTTTACCGGCTGATAGGAAGAGATGAATAAAGCCGGATAAAGACCCGCCATAATACCAATTGTTAAAACACCACAGAGAATTAATATAATGGTTGTCAGGTTATTTTTATAATCAAACACGATTTCAGCTCCGACTAATGATGAGAAGGAGGGCAGCACAAGTTTTACAGTAATTATTGAAATTAATAATGCAGCCATTGAAAACATAACAGACTCGCCCAGGAATTGGGTTACCAGCTGGGATTTGGCAGCGCCGATAATTTTCCTAATTCCAATTTCCATTGCTCGTTTTGATGACCTTGCTGTAGAAAGATTCACAAAGTTTATACATGCCAGCAACAATATAAACAGTGCAATTGAACTGATAATAACTATCCTTGACAGAGAACTGTTTTCTTCTATCTCATCATCCGAATGTGCTTTAAGATGTATTTCTGTCAGAGGACGGACAAGAACTCTCCAGCCTCCTTCTTTAACATCGGTATGAGTTGAAAAAAAGTTCTCTGTCTTTTTTTCAAAAGCTTTCGGATCAAATCCTTTGTCAGCAAGCATATAAGTATATGATCCGAAAGTAGCACCCCACTGCGGAAAATAGTGCGACACAGGTTGCTTGTCAAGTGAGGAATATGGTGCTATGAAGTCAAATTTGAAATGTGAATTATCGGGTATATCCTGAATAACTCCGGTAACTTCAAAACTATACTGATTATTTATTTCGATTATCTGGCCTAAAGGGTTTTCATTGGAGAAGTATTTTTTTGCTGTCGATTCGGTAAGTATAATGCTGTTCGGTTTTTTAAGAAATTGATTTACATTGCCTGCAACAGCCTTAAAAGTAAAAATCCCGAAGAAAGCTGAATCAGCATAAATTATCCTGTCTTCATATTTATTTGTCCCGCCTGCTTTAACTGAACTGCGTTCTGTAAAGCAAACCCTTGTAAATTTCTTAATCTCAGGATATTCGCTTTTAAGTGTAGGACCCAGTAATGCAGGCGATTGAGCCATCCGACTGGTCCCTTCAGGCCTTGTGACGCTGAATTCAATCCGATAGATTTGTCTGGCATTCATATGGTATTTATCATAGCTCAGATCGTGTTTTACATATAGCATGACAAGTATGCAGGCTGTGATTCCGATGGATAGCCCCGCAACATTAATTATTGAATAAAATCTTTGTGACTTCAGGATCCTGACCGCGCTTTTGAAATAATAGATGAGCATAATTTTTCATTTTAAGTTTAATCGTCCTCTTCCTGAAATCCAGGATATATTTTATTCTTTACGCAGGGCCTCAGCGGGATTGGTACGTGCAGCTTTATTAGCTGCCCAGCTTACCGTAATTAATCCAATAGCAAGTGTAAACAATGCAGAGGTTAGTATTAGCCAGATACTGATACTTGTCTTGTAGGCAAAATTTCTGAGCCATACGCTCATTGCGAAATAGCCGGAAGGAATTGCAATGATGAAGGATATCAGCACCCATTTCAGTAATTCAAAATTATACTTGCTGAAAATATCAGATATAGTTGCGCCATTTATTTTTCTTATACTAATCTCCCTGATCCTGCTCTGGGTTGAAAATGTTGCAAGCCCAAATAATCCAAGGCTGGAAATAAAAATTGCTATTAATGACAGAACAAGGAATAATATGTTCAGTTTTAAATCTGAATCGTAAGATGAGTTTAATGCGTCCTCCAAAAACTCGTACATGAATTGTCTGGAAGGATCAATTTCTCGGATGATTGTCTCAGAACTTTTTAGGACTTCCGAAACGTGAAGTGGTTGATATCTAATAATTAAGTCTTCAAAATCTCTGAATTCATTTAAAGTGGAAATGAAGATTGGCTGTGTTTTTTCATATAAAGAGGAGGTGTTAAAATCTTTGACTTCACCGATAATCTCGTACTTCACATTTCTTGTAATATACTTACCAATAGGGCTACTTCCCCCGAACATTTTAACAAATGTCTGGTTGACAATTACTTTATTGCTGTCCGCTTTAGTGTTTCTGAAATCACGGCCGTCCACAAGAGAAATCTTCAAAGTATTAAGGTAGTTTTCATCGACATACAATGCATACAGCATTACCGGTTTTTCCAGTCCTTCAAGTTTATAGCCGTTTGATGTAAAGCCTTTGCCGGGTTTTCCACCAGCTGATACCGTTACTGAAATAACTCCGGGAATCGAGGATAATTTTTCTTCGATAAGCCTGTATGCTGCTGACGTTTTAGCACTCAGCTTAATGAAAAGAAGATTCTTTTCATCGAATCCTTTATCTGTCTTTCGGATGAACTGCATCTGAGCAAAGATTACAACACAGGAAATGATGAGTACCGTTGAAATAGCAAACTGAGCCGTGACCAGTATATTGCGTGAATACTGTTTTCTCCTGCCCTGGTTTATGTCAGACAGTAATGTCAGAGGATTAATTGAAGAGAGGTGAAATGAGCTATAGAAACTGGCAAAAACGGTGCAAAAGAGGAACAGGAAAGTAAAAATCAACACCCATACGGGCAGCTTAATTAGTGTCAGAGTAAGGTCCTTGCTGATTATGCCGGATATTAAGGGGAGAAGCATTTTAATGAGGATATATGCGAGTAAAAGAGAAATGGAAATAGCTATAGCCGATTCAATGAAGAAATAGAGCATAATATTTTTTCTGTCAGAACCGAAAATTTTCTTAACCGAAACCTCTTTAGCTCTACGGAATGACAATGCAGTGCTAATGTTTATAAAATTAAAACAGGCAATCAATAATATTAACAGACCAATGCCTGAAAACAGGTATAGTTTTGTAATACTCCCTTTCTCACTGATTTCATCACGTCTGTCTGTATTTGAATAAAGATGGATATCACTTATTTTCTGAAGATATGGTGCCAACAGAAAGCCGGCTGGCCTGAATGTTTTATTGATGGCATTTTCCATATATACCATAATCTGTTTTTCAAGCTCTGCAGGATCAGCACCTTTGACCAGCTTTATAAAAGTAAATGCAGTCATCCCGCCGTCCCATCCGATGTGGTATTGCTTCTCCTCAATTGAAATAGGCAGCAGGCATTCGAACTGAAAAATTGTATTGACAGGCGGATTTTTTGCAACTCCGGTTACATTGAATGTGTTTCCTGCTATAAGTATTGTTTTCCCCATAGGATCTTCAGCGCCAAAGATTTTATTAGCAGCCTTCTCACTCAGAACAATACCCTGAGGAGAATCAAGGCAGGTTTTTTTATCGCCTTTCATTAAATCGAAAGAGAACATGTCAAAAAATGTTCTGTCAGTGTACAGGAGATTAAGCTCATTGAATTTATTGTTATAACTGGCTGAAGCAGTCTTCGGATCAACCCTCACCATCTCTTCGATCACAGGAAACTCTCTTTTATATTCCGGACCTGCCGGCATGTTGATTGAACCCTCGTTATAGATTATGTTTGGTGTTTTCATAATCACAGCAACTCTGTACAATCTTTCCCGGTCTTTATGAAATTTATCGAAACTGGTTTCTCCTATGATCCAGATAATCAAAACGAGAACGGAGCCAACTCCGATGGTCATACCCAGAATATTCACAAAAGAGTAGGGCATCTGTTTTATCAGAGCCCTGAAACCATTATGGAATAATAGCTTAATCATGTAGATAAGGGTGAATTTGTTCAGGAAAAATTCACAAAGCATATGCCAGCTGAGTTAATGATCAGATATTCAGTATTATAACATTTTGTGTTTTTAGTAAAGGACCTTTATTGTACATAAATCATACAATCAGGTTCAAATTTTTAGACAGAAGATTCTAAAAGCGAAGCTACAAACATCGCTTAGCATGAATTGCTGTCTTCGCTTAACATGAATTGCCGTCTTCGCTTAGCATAAATTGCCGTCAGCTTCAGCTGACGGATGTCAAAAAAAAAGAGGTCCCCCTCAGGAAACCTCTTATTATAGTGATGATATATTGAAGTGTTACTTTTCAGTAACAACCTGGCCGTCGAACAGATTCACAATTCTGTGAGCATAACCGGCATCCCTGTCAGAGTGGGTTACCATAATGATTGTTGTTCCCTCCTTATTAAGTTCGGTGAGCAGGTTTATAACTTCGATACCGTTTTTTGAATCGAGGTTACCTGTAGGCTCATCGGCAAGGATTAGCTTTGGATTTGCCACTACAGCGCGTGCGATTGCAACCCTCTGCTGCTGACCACCAGAAAGCTGCTGAGGAAAATGTTTTGCACGGTGACCGATTTTCATTCTTTCAAGAACATCTTCTACCTGTTTTTTCCTGTCAGATGCCTTCATTTTAAGATAGATAAGCGGCAACTCAACATTCTCGTATACATTGAGCTCATCAATGAGGTTAAAGCTCTGGAAAACGAAACCGATATTTCCTTTACGGAAAATAGTCCTGTCGCGTTCCTTCAGGTTAGCCACTTCGGTACCATTGAAGATATAGCTTCCGGAGGTTGGATTATCAAGTAATCCAAGGATGTTCAGGAGGGTTGATTTACCGCATCCCGAAGGACCCATTACGGCTACATATTCGCCCTCTTTTACGTTAAGAGTGACTTTATTGAGCGCTGTTGTTTCAACTTCTTCAGTTCTGAAGATTTTTGTTAAATCATTTGTTTTAATCATGACTCGGAGTATTAATTGTTATTTAGATTTTTTCAATATTAATTTTTCATTTTTTCCAAAAGTTTCGTAGCCTGATACTATTACCTTCTCGCCTGGTTTCAGCCCTTCGAGTACCTCATAGTACTTTGGATTCTTTCTGCCGATCGAAATGGCACGTTTTGTAGCAAATGATTCCGAAGGATCAAGTACAAAGATCCACTGCCCGCCTGTCTCCTGGAAGAACCCGCCAATAGGAACAAGAACCGATACTTTTGGCTGACCCAGCTGCAGACTTATGTAATAGGTCTGACCTGTTCTTATATTATCGGGCATGCTGTCGCGGAATATCATTTCAATTTTGAATGTACCGTTTCTGACTTCAGGAAATACCCTTCTGACACTCAGATTAAATTTGTTGCTCTGACGATCGAGTGTGGCATCAAGCTGTGCTCTTACCCTGTCGATATAGTGTTCATCGATCTGTGCGGTCACTTTGTATGATGTGAGTACATTTATCTGCCCCATGTTCTCACCACGGTTGATTTGCTGTCCTATTTCAGGAGTTAAGAGCCCAAGCTGGCCGTCAACCGGTGCAGAAACATCCAGATTTTTTACCCGATCCTTTACAAGTGTCAGGTTTCTCCTCATATTAGAAAGGTCATTTTTCATTGTCTCAACATTCACAGAGCGGAAAATGGAATCTTGTTTCTGACGTTCAATAAACAGATTTTCTGACTGTTTTGCCATTTCCAGATCTTCCTTTGACCTTAGATATTCTTCTTTCGAGATGAGATTGTCCTTTATAAGAATTTCATTCTGCCTGAAATTACGTTCTTTTCTTTCTATATCATATTTAAGGGTGACCAGCTCTCTTTTTATCTGCAATTTTTCCTGCTCCATCTGGATCTGCGTATTCCTCAGAAGGTTTTCTTTATATGCAAGGTCACCTTCACTGGTAAGAATATTCAGATATAAGTCGGGATTTGAAAGGCGTAAAATAACTTCGCCTTTTTTTACCATTGAACCTTCTTCTATGACTTTTGCTTCAACACGTCCGCCTTCCTGTGCATCAAGTTTTATTGTGGTTATTGGTTCAACAGTTCCTGGAACAGTAATATAGTCGTTGAACTGATCTTCAGTTACCGTTTCAATAATAAGTTTGTCTTTTTCAACTTTATATGTTGAAGTGCGATCTGCAAAGAAGGCCATATAAATCAGAACTACTATAGCTATTCCTAAAGCAATATATCCGATGTGCTTTTTTTGGAGGCCTGTCTTCTTTGGGATCACTTTATCCATTGTTTCGCGTGGAGTATCCATTTCAAGTTTTTATTAATAATTAGTAATATTTTATGTTGTAAGGGTTTGTATTTTAAGTCCGGATTACTGGTTCATGAGATTCTGATAATCACCGCTTGAATAGAACTGAATTGTCAGTCTTCTGATCAGAAGCTGAAGTTTTGTCCTGAGGGCATCAGTTTCAGCTTTGAACAGCGTTGTCTTGGCCAGTGAATAGCCGGTCACATCAACGAGGCCTGATTCAAACTTCTTCTCTACTCCTTCAAAGGATTTTTTGTTGTATTCGAAATTTGAGGCGGCAGCTGCAAATTCATCCTTTCCCCTGTTAAAGTTCAGGCAGGCATTTTCAATATCAGTGTACAGATTGTTCTTTTCAAGTTCAAGTTTCAGCTCAGTATCATTTTTCCTGATCTTGGCCATTTTAATACTTCTGTAGGTAATAAAATTATTGAAGATTGGTATGTTCAATGTGAGTGATACCTGTTTGGCGAGGTTCCCATTCAGCTGTTTCGAATAGGAATTCTGAAATATTGAATCGCTCACATTCAGAACCTTGAAATAATAGGATCCAACAGCAGCTCCTGCTGTCAGTCTGGGTGATATCCCACCCCTGGCCACTGCAATTTGTTTCTTTGATGCCTTCAGCTCATATTCTATTTCCTTCAGACGGGGAAGTTTTTCAGAAGCCAGTTTATAGATGCTGTCGGTGCTGTATGAAACATCTGTAATCAGTATATTATTCAGTTCAGGAACAAATATGTCAAATTCAGTGCCCGGTGCAAGCTGAAGTAATTGTTTCAGGGTTGTTATTGCCTGACTCGCTGTATTATGAGCGATCGTGTAAGCAAGCTTATCAGCGGAAACCTGGCTCTGGATTTCGTACTGTTTTGCCTCTGCCTCTCTTCCTGTTTCTACCATCTTAGTGATTCTGAACAGCTGTTTCTCAGAGAGATCAAGCTGCATCTTTGAGGCATTTTCCAGCCCTCTGGCGTATAATACCTGGTAATACTGACCCATAAGGTCAACAATCAGGGTATTGCGTGCTATTTTCTCTGATTCAAGGCCAGCCTTATACATGTATTTATTAGCCGCAATGGTATTGATTTCTGTAAATCCGTTAAACAGTACCAGATTAGAGCTGGCATACATAGTATTCTGGAGGTTTCTGTTAAAAACTATCAGGTTTGTCTGGTCAATGGATCTTCCGTCAGAAACCTGAACCTGAGAGAAGAGATTGAGGTTTGGCAGCAGATTCATTTGCGATGTCAGCAGGTCAACATGCTTTGTCTGGGTGAGAAGCCGCTGACGCTGAAGTCCTATGTTATTTGTGACTGCATAGTTAATGCAATCTTCCAATGTCCATTTTTTATCCTGAGCAGTAATATTCTGGCAGCAAAAGATTAAAAACAGTGTTAATATAAATAAGCTCCTTTTCATTTCAGTTTGTGGTTCTTAATTCTTAAATCCTTTTTTCTGATTCATTCCTAATTCCTAATTCCTAATTCTTAATTCTTACTATTTATGCCAAAGACTGTGCCAAAATAATATAGTACATATAATCAGATATATACAAACATTTGCTTTTTTAGATATGTAAAAAAATTAGACAATACCCTGTGTGAAAATATTACAGGTTGAAAGAACTGGCATTTATCTTGCATGATAGTTCCTGAACATGATTTCATGCTGATTGTTGATCAGAATAATCATCCTGTAAACTGTAAAAAACGCAATGATTATTTTTTGTAACCTTTATGGCATGCATTCGTTCTGTAACTGATAAATGATTTTCATGAAATTCAAAATATACTTTATTCTTTTTCTTTCATTCTTAATTCCCGGGTCACCCGCATTCGCCTCTATGACTGATTCGGTAAAGCCTGAATTTCATGCAATCAGGATCGAAAAGCCTCTGATACTCTCAGGTAAGCTTGATGATCCTGCCTGGCTTAAAGCTGTACCTGTTGATTTGAAATTTGAGGTCTCTCCCGGGGAGAATACCCCTGCACGTCAGAGAACGGTTGCCATGATACTATATGATCAGCAATACATATACCTTGGCTTCCGGTGTTACGATAGTGTTCCGGGTGCTATAAGAGCCAATCTTTCCGACAGGGATAAAATATTTGGAGATGATTATGTGATAGCAACCATCGACACCTATAATAATTATCAGCGTGGTTTTGAGTTTGCAGTTAATCCTTATGGAATCCAGGGCGATATTCTGATGATGGGCTCGGGAAATGAGGATGTTTCCTATGATATGGTCTGGCAGTCCGCAGCCTCAAGAAATGACAAGGGATGGACGGCAGAAATGGCGATTCCTTTCAAGTCCCTGAGTTTTTCTTCAGCTGCCAGTCAGTTATGGACAATCAGCCTGCTTCGCAATATCCCGAGAGACAACAGGTACTTATGCACCTGGACAACGCTCGACCGTAATAATCCAAGTTATCTGGCGCAGGGCGGAAAGCTAACCGGACTAGAAGGAATCAAACCGGGTTATGCGCTTGAGTTTCTTCCTTACATAATGGCACAGCAGAGCGGATCAAAAAGTGACCAGTCCGATCCTGCATCACCAATGATAAGTAGTTCAATTAAAGCGAGAATCGGAGGAGGTGTACAATATTCCCCCGGACCAAATATTTCAATAAATGCAGTAATAAATCCTGATTTCAGCCAGATAGAATCCGACGCTGATCAGCTGAGCGTAAATACAACTTTTGCGCTTTATTATCCGGAAAAAAGACCATTCTTTATGACCGGCATGGATCTGCTTCAGACTCCAATGTACTATTCGCGTACAATCAACAACCCGTTATACGCAATAAAGGTTAACGGCAAAGTCGGTAAACTTTCCTACCTGGCACTTGGAGCATATGACAGGAATACAACGATAACTGCCCCGGGAGAAGAGGAGAGTAATACGATCGAGACGACTTCAACATCGTACGCCGGTGTCGGACGTATAAGGTACGATCTTGGCAATGAAAATTTCGTGGGAATGCTGTGGCTTTCAAGGAATTTCAAAGAAGCTTACAACTATGTAAATGGTCTTGACTGGAATTTTAAATTCTGGAAGAACTGGTACTTCCAGGGAGAACTGTTTCTCTCCAATACAAAAGAGATAAATGATTCAAGTCTCTTTCAGTCGGATCGTAAATTCGGTTCAACCGGTCATGATGCCGGATTTAACGGTGAAAAATATTTTGGAACAGGAATGCATGTCACATTGATGAGGCAAGGCAGAAACTATTCATTCTCTCTAACCCAGAACAATTTTTCACCCACATATCAGACTTACAATGGAATGTTTCCGGAGGTAAATGGAAGGACAACAAATATGCAGCAAATTTATACCTTCCTTCCAAATAAAAAGATCATCCAGACAATAAGCCTTTATGGCGTTTCGAGCCTTATATATAATTACGACGGTGTCTTTAAGGAGCTATTGATCCAGCCTGGTTTTCAGATTAATATGATTGGTCTTACAAGGTTTAACCTCAGTTATCTGGCCTTCAACAGGGAGCGGTTCAGAAATGTCCTTTTCAGCGAGATAAACAGGTTTGAGCTTGATATTTCAACCACACCAATAAAAGGAGTAAGTTTGTCGGTAAGCGGGGAAAGTGGTAAATTCATTTACAGGGCTCTCGAACCTGTTTTAGGGAAGGGGTATAATATTACCTCCGAGCTTGACCTGGAGCCTTTCTCACGGCTTAAGACATCTTTTACCTGGACATATGCTAAACTGAATGACCTGGTTGATAATACACAATTTTACAGCGGAAATATTTTCAGGAATATTACGACGTTTCAGTTCACTAAAAGATTTTTTCTGAGAAATATTGTACAGTATAATACTTTCAGTAAGACGTTCAGTGAATACCCCTTGTTGAATTACAAGTTCAATGCTTTTACAATGTTCTGTGCCGGTATGACTCAGGACCTTCTGAATTATAATCAGCCAGATTATAAATTTAAGACTTCAGGATATCAGTATTTTGTAAAGTTGCAGTATCTGTTCAGCAAATAGACAGACTGATTTTTTATCTTTACTATTATTTATTTTGAACAAGAATCTTAAATGTATGTTACTCGTTCAGAAAAATATACAACTATGAAATCTGATACCATCTTCATCCGGCTTTGGAATGACTATATCACTCAGAATCCCTCTGCCGGAAAAATTTACAGGCTTTTCTTAAAGGAGGGTGAAGAAGTTATAAATGACCATATAGCTTTCCGGACACTTGATTATCCTGAGGTAAATATAGATGTCGTTGCAAAACCTTTTCTTTCTGAAGGTTATGTACCAAAAGGTGAGTATTTTTTTAAAGAAAAACACCTCTATGCCAGGCATTTTGAATCTGAAAATGATAAAAATGCTCCGCGCATTTTTATAAGTCAGCTGATACTGTCAGAATGTTCTGATAATGTCAGGTATCATTTGCATGAAGACAACTGGAAAGCAGATCATCGGCAGTTATCCCCTGAGGAGCTTATTTTTTCCGGTTCTCTGTTTAGCCCTTTATCATTCGCAGTATATAATAAGCTTAGGGAGGAATCTGAATATGCGGCATGGTTTTATGTATTTGGTTTCAGGGCTAATCACTTCACTGTGAGCGTAAATTCACTTAAAAAATACAGGAATATAACTGCTGTTAATGACTTTATAAAAAGAAACGGATTCGTTTTGAATAGTTCCGGCGGCGAAATTAAAGGAACTCCTGAGGATCTCCTCCAGCAGTCAAGCACACTGGCAGATA
>JGI20214J51650_10000729_pt1 | contig 20736 bp, 12 predicted proteins | sample WetSurMetagenome_FD_51650 | JGI IMG/M metagenome (IMG submission 51650) | reverse complement strand
CTGAAGCAGGCTGTCTTTGCCGTTAAAGACTTCAATCTGCGCAGGTTTTCTTTGGGTCATATAGGGTTCTTTTCCGTTGGAGATTTCGATACCCCATCCGTTGCCTGTGAAATAAACGAACGAAACAGTCGCCCCGTTTTTGAGGTTACCAAGATCTACACGTTTACCCTGTTGAGTGCAACCTGTTACCAAAGCCAGACAGATCACAAGAATTAAGTACTTTTTGAAAATTTGAATTTTTCTCATCGATTAAGTTCACTTTAAAATTCTTTCCTGGTGCAGATTTGTGTAATAATAAATCAGTTTATTCCGCTTGCACATAGTTTTTTACGATCCTTCTTCAATTCCCTTTAGCAAGTTTCTTATAGAGTTCCGGATCGAACTCTTCCGTTCCTGTAATACCGTAGAGGTGATTGACGGAAATCCAGGGCAACCAACTCCTGTGTGATCCGTAACCTCTGTTACGTGACATACTCCAGTTTTCCTGTTGCCATCCCGGACCTGATAAGTCGTATGTGCGTCCGGGCAATGCTAACATAGCCTTGGTATTGAACAACAATATTCGTGCGATATCCAGGTAATGTTCTTCATTAGTATATTTATACAACTTTACATAATCAGGTGCCCCCCAGGCCAGGTACTCATCTACCCCGCCCGATGCTTTAGCTGTTATACCCTGAACTCCAACCGTTGATACTCCATGCTTCCAGTTCAGAGTAGAATCGTTAGCACCAACAGGCATTGGCACATTCCATATCCATATCCAGCTTTCGGTGTAATTACCAGCGGTTTTAGCATATTCAAGCCACCTGGGATCCTTTGTAGACTCATACAGGCTTAAAAAAGCATTTAGGGAAAGCATTCCGGCTTCCTTATCTACAATATTCGGATTGTCNGTAGCTCCACCTACAAACACACCCTTGCTGCCGTAGTTCTTCCATATGTAATCCGCGGCACGGATCGCTGTGTTAATATATTTTTTCTGACCTGTCACTTCGCTTAGNTTAACAAGGAATGATACCGGGTTATAACTGCTTGTTCCTGAAGCCTCATTCACAGTTCCTTTTCCTGCGTTCCAACTCCTGGCGAAAGAACCGTCTTCATTTTGTTGTTTCAATAGCCAGTCTGCAAATTGAATACACCAGCTAAGCCATTCCTGATGGTCGTGTCCATGACTTTTCTCACGGCGATATGAGTCGATTAAAGTGCGCATACCCTCCGAGGGTGCTCTGAGGTTCATCACTACTGTTGCCTGACAGTCTGGCTTGCCAGTCCACAGGTTGAAACCTTCCCCTGCAGGAGGAGACATTCCGACTGTCTTGACAAAACTGTTAATAATCATTAATCCCTGTTTCCTCATCTTCTGACCACGGGGACCGGGATCACGGTCTCCTTCCAGCAATAACTGATCTGCCGATTCTATGCCTTTAGAAACAAAACCCATCAATATCTGCGGCCATCGGTACAGCTCATAGGCATCAGGGTCAAGGTCAATACCAAATTCAGCTGCCCACTTTGAAAGTTTTATATTAGATTCCATGCTCATCTCGTTACTTTCCATCATTCTGTTTAATGGACGATTAGGCTGAGGTTGCTGGTTCGCTGCAGGCATTCTTGCGGGCCTTCTTCGATATGAGCCTGGGTTTCCGGTTACAGCATCGTAGAGAAATGGAACTCCTGCCAGATTGCCTACCACGAGAACATGATCTGAAAGATGATCTATTAAAGTACGGCGAACAACATCGAGGTCGACAGTTGAGACCTTAGGGTTCAGACTCTCCCATGCCCATCTCCACACTTCGCTTTCTANATTGCGAAAAGAATCGTTATGCCCAAAGCGGAATGCCACCTGGTAGCTCTGAGAGAACCCCTCCGTTACAGGATTATAGCGACGCCTCACCAATGGGGCTACCGGTCCTCTGCCAAACCCGCCTCCGTATTCATCGGTAGTACCTGGCATCCAGAATCCGAATTCAACTCCACCACCTGAAACTTCGTGTGCTCCAAGGGCTCCGAATTTAATATGTTGGTCTATAACCGTTGTATTGGCCGGCGAGATACTCTCCTCTGCAGAGGTTTCACCATTTGGTGCGGGATCCAGCACTGCTACCCAGTTTCCATCATTGAAGGAGAGCGTAAACAGTGGAGCAGACAATAGATCCTCGCGTATTGAAAATCGTTTGGCCTGATAATTCAATGTGCCGCCAGGAGAAGTGTCCCCGTCGTATGTTGGATCACCGTAGAGCAGGCCGGGAGCTAAATATTCTGCATCTTCCCATTTGACTGTGCGCGGGGTTAAGAGCCTGATTGCTGAATAGAATCCTGTACTGTCCTCAGTACCTGCAACATTCACTTTCCGGCTGAGAGACAACACATTACCAGAGATTGTCCAACTGTCCTCAACATCAAACCTAGCTCCTCCATCGCTTGCCAACTTTGCTTTTCCTACTATTGAATTAGTTTCCTTTTTTAATGATTTGTAGCCGGCGGCAAGCTGATGCATGTTCTGCAGGCTACGAAATACCTCTATCTGGGCAGGTTTTTTTTGCATTAGGTTCTGCGTCAAACCGTTTGATATTTCGATACCCCAATCACCACTTCCGTCGCGAACGAACGAAACGGTTGACCCGTTTTGCAGGTTTCCAAGGTCTACCCGATCACCTTGATGAACACATGATGACGATACCGTCAAAAAAACGCCAAGGCTTACCAATTTGCCAAACATCTGTATAATCTTCATAAATAAAATATTTTACTCAAAATTTTGGTTTTAATGTCTCTTCATATCATTTTCAATCAGATCGTTCAGATTGTTCACCGGACGTTCCAGATCAAATGGGATTGGTTTCCGGCTGAATTGCTGAAAATAAAGGAGGCAGGCATCTTTCCATACCTGTGCATTTACACTTTGACTCCGAAGTTTTCTTTGAACTTGTGCAAATCGCTCCTGATCCACATAAGGTTTTACTTCATCCCATACTTTCTGAAATTGCCGTACCTGCTGCAAACCTGTATCATAATGGTAGCATAGATCTTCCCACAAGGTTCGTCCATTTTTCATCTTATAATCCCATGGCAGATGATGGAACCATAACAAGTAAATTTCAGGACAGGTCTTTAAATCTGAAAACTGAGAATTAAGCGGTTCATGGTACTGACTCACTGCATTGCTGCCTGCCAGAGTACGATCAAATCCTATTCCAAGGGTATCGGCTTTATGATAATATGGAGGAGTCCAATCTTTTCTCATTCGTGCAGGGGCCCACCATGGTCCTGGCCCATAATGCTCATTTGCTGAAAAAATGTGGTGCAATCCCAGCGGCATCATATAGTTTACAGCTGCTTCCCTGCTTTCAAGTATCATTTTCTTTATAGGATTCAGAAAATTCTCCGTCCATTCATTTGAGAAATCAGCATGCCCGGAGTTTCCTGAAGTGAATTGAAAAAATGTGAGCTTAATCCATTCATCAGCAATTTGTTCACTAGTCAACTTATTGTTCCATGCTATCCGGCCAAAAGCATACCAGTTCGCCTGTGCAAAAGGGTGTCCGCACCAGTTGGCATCATGCCCGATATTTGAGACACCGGCAATTGCGGTATGCTTTTGTGCAAAAATGCTCCCATCGGTGCAACGGGCAACAGTGCTGCCTGCTCCTTCCTGATAAGTGTCGCTCTGTAAGAATTCTTTCCACATTGAAGCGAGAAATACAAGGTGGACAGACTGCCCCAGATATTCCTGGGTTATTTGTACTTCAGGCATCACAGAAGTTTTTTTCATAGCTCCAAACAGAGGGCTGAATGGTTCTCTTGGTTGAAAATCAATTGGTCCGTTTTTTACCTGAATAATAACATTTTCACGAAACTTTCCGTCGAGAGGCATAAATTCCGAATAAGCTTGCTTTGCACGATCTTCATCTGAGGCAGTATAAACAAAAGCCCTCCACATCACAATTCCTCCAAAAGGTTTAAAAGCATCCGCAAACATATTTGCTCCATCAGCATGTGTACGTCCGTAATCCTGAGGACCAGGCTGACCTTCACTATTTGCTTTGACAAGGAATCCTCCAAAATCAGGAATCAGTTTGTATATTTCCTGTATCTTAGTTTTCCACCATTTAATCACTTCCGGATCCAGTGGGTCATCGGTTTTTAAACCTCCGATTAATGTTGGAGAAGAAAACTTAATTGAAAGGTAGGTTTTAACTCCGTAGGGACGCAGCACTTCAGCAATAGCTTTCACTCTTTCGAGGCATTCCGTGGTCAGCATCAATTGTGACGCATTGACATTATTGAGTACTGCCCCATTAATACCTATTGAAGCATTGGCTCTGGCATATTCCCTCCAGAGAACTTTATCTTTTTCAGTGACAGATAGTGAATCTGTTCCATGACGCCAAAAAACTGAAGGTCCTGCGTATCCTCGTTCGATGGATCCGTTTAGGTTATCCCAATGATCCAGCAAACGACGTTCGTACGATGGGTTAATAGTCTCCTCGTTTATATTCTCTCCTGTTTGCTGGCGACGCAGCAGTTCATAAACACCATATAATATTCCCAGATCGTTATTTGCCTGAATCCCGTTCAAGGTTAGTTTAAAACCATCTCCTTTGATCGTTTTATCGGGTCTGACACTGAGAACGACCGAAGTTTCTGCCTTGCCCAGCCAACCATGNTGCAATTCCTGACGTGCAATATCGATTGTGGCNGACTTCTTTGTGCAGATAACATTNACAGGNGAACTACTTTTAACTCTAAGCCATAGATTATGGCCATCTTCAGCCTGAAGAAATAAAGATTGAATTAAAATAAACACACAAAGCAATATCTTCATATCTAAAGTAATTTATAGAAATAATCATAAACACTTCAATTCATATGTTCAAACAGTCGGGGATGACGGGAATTTACTGAATGGTTAATGTTGCCATTTTCAGGTTCCTGTTATCTGAACTGTTTCCATACCATACTTCATATTCTCCGGAAGTGACAGCCATTTTTCCGCTTGTCCGGTCGAAGAACTCAAATGAAGCAGAGGGCAGGCTTACAACCGCCTGACCAGATTTTCCTGCAGCCAGTTCAATCCTCTTGAATCCCTTCAATGTTTTAAGAGATCCATCTTTATCATTTACTTTGTGCACATATACCTGGATGATTTCTGTTCCGGCACGTTTTCCAGTATTTGATACGGGAATAGTAATTTCAATGTTTCCGTCCTTACTGATCTTATTTCGCGAGATCTCGGCTGTTCCTATTGAAAAAGTCGTATAGCTCAGTCCAAAACCAAAGGGAAAGAGAGGATCAGACATATAACGATAAGTCCGTCCTTTCATCGAGTAATTCTCGAAATCTGGCAGTTGTTGCGAGCTCTTGTAGAAAGTGACCGGTAGTTTACCCGATGGGTTAAAATCTCCAAAAAGAACATCGGCTACGGCCTGACCGCCTGATTCTCCACCGTACCATGCCTGAAGGATAGCATCGCAGTTTTCTGTTTCAGGAATGAATCCAACTGCAGATCCTGAACAATTCACAAAAATGACTTTCTTTCCTGACTCTTTCAATATTTTGATACAATTACGTTGTACCGCAGGTAATTCGATATCTGTCCGGTCGCCACCTTTAAAGCCCGGTAATGATACCGGCATTTCTTCACCTTCCAGAGCATTGGAAAGGCCGCCAACGAACACAACTACATCAATTCCTTTCAGCTTATTTAGCAATGCGGTATAATCCATGTCAGACTCTTTTCCAAGATTAAATTCAATTACTGCCTGCCATGTATTAAGCTGTGCAAAGAGTATTTCTATTTTATATTTCTTACCCGCTTCAACCTTAAATGAAGTCTTCGAAGTAAGCGCTCTCCAATCCTCAAATTTTGTGACGGATACACCATTTACCTTCAACTCAAAAGAACCGGCAACCCCGCATTTAAATAGAATCTCTTCCGTTTTGGAAGGTACNAACTCGGTTTCAAACCTGGCTGAGAATTTTTCAAGTTGCACTCCTGGAGCTAATGCAGTCTTTCCCTCTGTGGCTAGTTTTAAAGGGCTTGCAAGCTGTTGACTAGCAACAGGATTTCCAGTCATATTACTATTATTCCAATAAGTTGCTTTAAACCCCTGCTTCCCGTCAATAGAACATTTCGGGATGAAACTTTCAAGTACCTTATTGTCAACAATATCACAAGCTTTGTCGTAAAAAAGCTTATCGGCTGATACCTTAGACTTAATACCATCAAGAATTGTTATTGTACGGACCGGCGTTCCATTATAATTTCCCCATAACACTCTGGCATTATCAGCATTAGGACCAATTACAGCAATCTTTTTACCGGATTTCTTTAATGGAAGAATATTATTTTTATTCTGAAGTAAAGTCATTGTTTCATGTGCCATATCCAACGCGAGTTTTCTGTGCTCTTCATTGTTTATAACTGAAGCCGGAATTTTTGTCCAGGGAACAATAGCATCATCATCCATTTCACCCAGGTCGAAACGTCCGACAAGTAATCTTAACAAACTTTTATTTACATTATCCTCTGTTATCAAATCCTTTGCGACAGCTCCCGGAAGTTTCTTATAATTATAATCCTGCCATGCGCATTCCACATCAGTTCCCGAAGGAACGCTTCTAGCTATTGCATGAGTGGAATCAGATGAGAATTTATGGCCGTTATAAAAGTCAGTTATCGCATCACAATCAGACGTAACAAGATATTTAAAGCCCCAATCATCGCGGAGAATTCTTTGCAACAACCTGGAATTGCCACAACATGGTTCATCCTCAAGACGCTGATATGCACACATTACCTCCCTTACCTCAGCTTTCTGAACCAACTCTTTGAAGGCAGGCAGATATGTCTCATACAAGTCTTTTGGATCTACATTTGTTACATTTAGAGAATGACGGCTCCATTCGGGACCAGAGTGTACTGCAAAGTGTTTTGCACAAGCCAACANCTTCCTGTACCTGGCATCGGCAGGCCCTTGTAAACCTTTAACTACAGAAATTCCCATGCGAGAAGTCAGGTAAGGATCCTCACCATAAGTCTCCTGACCTCTGCCCCAGCGCGGGTCGCGGAAAATATTAACATTTGGAGTCCAAACCGAGAGGCTTAGAAATCGCGTATTTTCCTGTCCTTTTTGTTTTGATTCAGTATACCTGGCTCTTGTTTCATCCGAAACAGCGTTGAAAATATTAAATAAAAGCTGATCATCAAACGATGCTGCCATTCCAATTGGCTCGGGGAAGACTGTTACATTTTCATTATTTGCCAGTCCATGAAGTGCTTCACTCCACCAGTTGAACTTTTTAATCCCAAGACGAGGGATGGCATTAGATTGATCGCACATCAACTCAGCTTTTTCTTCCAATGTNAACCGGGTTATCAGATCTTTGGCCCGTTCTTCAGAGCTTAAAGCAGGATTTTGATATGGGAATTTCTGNGCCCAAATGGCTGAGGTCAGAATAAATCCCAGAGTAAAAAACAGAGCTTTCTTCATAATAAATATATTTATAGTTTCTGCAATTAATTAAGATGGAATAATTATTGTATTCTCTTCAATTTTGCGGCAAACCCGCCTCTGCGTAATAATTTCACACTCACAGAGCTTGATTTATCTACTGCCATATACTGCGTTGAGAATTCTTTATCATGTTTACCATCAGATATAAGAGTCAGCTTATACATAACTCCATCAGGTAAAAAGTCAAATTTCAGAATCTTGTTTTTTTCAAATCTTTCAGAATTAAGTCCTCCAATGTACCATGAATCACCTTTCTGACGGGCAATAATTATATCACGGCCCGGATAGCCGTCGAGCAATTTCGTATTGTCCCATGCATTGGGGACTTCTTTAAGGAAAGATCTGGGTGCATCGGGTAGATCATAATAACCCGATGGCCTGTCGGCCAGATGCTGCATACCTGATTCGAAAACGACACTCAGTGCCAGCTCGTGTCCGTATGATGTAATATGAGGATTCTGGGAATCGGTAAAAGTTACAGGAGTATAATCCATTGGACCGACCACGTTTCGTGTGAATGGTAGTATCGTATTATGTTCGGGAGCTGTTGTAGTGAATTCAGGGCCGTTATTGTACCATTCTGCACCCCGAACTCCTTCGTGCGTCATAAGGTTTGGATATGTACGTTCCCATCCCCGCGGTACAATACAACCATGAAAATAAACCATCATTTCAAATTTGGCTGCATCATCAAGAATATCAAGGTAATATTTGATCATATCCTGTTTTTCACTTTCGAAAAAGTCGATTTTTACACCTGCAACTCCCATCTTTTTTAATTTAGTGAATTCTTCAACCCGGTTTTCATGCGTAAGCATCCGGTCGCGGGGTGTTGAAGTGACTCCTGTATGTTTTCCACCTGAGTTATACCACATAAGAGGTTTTACTCCTTTTGAATGTATATATTTTAAAGCATCTTCAAGATTTCCTCCATTGCTCATTGTATCCCATTCCCAGTCAAGAAGAGTGTATGGCCAATCCATGCTGGCAGCCAGATCAGCAAAATCACATACAATTTTATAATCCTTTGTTCCATGGTTACTCGACCAGTAGTTCCACGATACAAGACCAGGTTTGATCCAATCGGTATTCTTTATAACAGATGGCGGGCAAACATCTTCGGTAAGTGTTGATTCAACAATATCTGACAGACTGCCTAAGATAACTATTCTCCATGGCGATTTCCACGGAAGAGCAATGGTTGGAGCCGATTCCCCCTGTCCATTACCGTCCTTAGCATCAGGAAATGTGATTTTATACAAGGATTTATCAGTAGCGTTACTAAGTTTTGAACCACAATAACCACGGTTCACATCTGCTTCGTGTATAAGATACCAGCAGTTGTTATCTGTTAAATTAAAGAGGGCAGGATAGCACCAGCTTTGCTGAGTGTTATCGTCGTTCATGGTAATATAGAGCCCTTCATTTGCAGTATTCCACTTTTCCAGCCATCGTTTCGCTGACTGGGGTATGCTATATGAAGTAAACTCATCTTTAACAACAAAGGAACCTTCCTTCTCAGGAAACTCATAGCGGAATGCCATACCATCATTATATGCCCTTAAGATTAAATTTAGTTTTGCTTTACCCGGATTTTCAAACGAAATCACTGTCTCATTGGCAAGATTGTTACACTGACTTCGTTTCCCATGTAAAGCAGAATATTGTTCCGTAACCAGAAGTGTTTTTCCTGCTTTCAGGAATTTAAGTTCTTTTGAAAAATCCTGATCACTGCGCGACAGCCCCAAATTAATCCTAGGTATAGCCTCGCAAATCTTGCCATTGCTATTTAAATTTACTTTAATATACCATTCACCTATGTCCTGGTTCTGCTGGTTGTAAAGAGCAATACTTATCTTTTGGTTTGGCGAGACAACAGTTACTTTCTGAGATGTTGCGCCTAAAGCTAAAAAGATTGAAAGACAGGTTAATATTAAATGCTTCATCTGTTAAATTAAGATTTGGTTGGATACTATAAATTATTTTTATCTCTTATAATCATTCTCAAACTTTTTTCCTGACATGGTGAATAAAATAAACCAGTCAGGTTACTCAGCAACATTGACTTTATAACCTAAAATTGTAAGCATCTTGGCCGCATACCGCCTTCCAAACTTCCGGTATCCTTCAGCATTGAAATGCAGATTGTCACGCCCATCAGTGCATCCGGCTGAAGAAATAACATATGAATTGTGAACTGTCTGCGGCAGGGTAGCAATAATTTTATTCATGCTCGCACATACACCTCCCTGATCTGCATTCACTACTTCCCCGGCGAGAAGTGGTACTTTTCTGGCTTTAAGATGAAGATCTTTTATAAGGTTGTTGTAAACTACTTTGACTTTTTTGGTCCACAAACTGTCATTCGTATTCGACTCGCCCTGATGTAACAGGATACCTTTTATTACACCTTCTTGCTGGGCCAATTTTGCTATCTCCACAAGCTGAGCATATGGATTTCCACCGTACTCCTTGATTATGTTTGTCATCCACGAGGGAGCTGTTGATGCATATACCTGAAAATTATCCCTGTCGAACAATTCAATTTTGCAGCCTGCCACTGAGACGTTTATTACACCAACGCTGATATTTTTAGGAAGATAATCTATCAAAGTTCTTCCAAAATAATCTGCAGGAGTAAGCCCGGTATGGCATCTGCATAAAGGAGGAACTGCAGTATACCATTTACCTTTTACTCTGCCGAGGTTGGGACAATCAACCGCTTCCAATACTTTAAACCGTTCATTTACGGTTGTGTCCTGAGGTTCAATTCTTGCATTCCCCTCCATGTTTGACTGTCCGAAACATAAAAAGATATAAAAATTCGGATTTTGTGAATAAGTCTTTATAGTTAAAAGAAATCCTGCTATCAGTAGCAATCCAATTTTAGTTTTCATCATCTGCAGTTTTAAAGTTAATTATACATTCTATTTAAACAGGAGCTGGGCAAAATTATAAAGGTTGTTCCTCCATACAGGCCAGGTATGTCCTCCGGGATATTCGCTATATGTGTACTTAACCTTCAGTTCATCCATTTTTTTAAGCAGTGCCTGGCAATTATTATATGCAATATCCTCTTTACCGCCAACTCCTATCCAGAGAAGATTAAGATTATTTTTAATCTTGTCAATATTGGTTTTCATAAAATCATACTGTTTATTAGCAAGTTCANTCTGNGCNGGCATTAACCATCCNGAACTGAATACACCGAGATATGAAAACAGGTCAGTGTTATTAATTCCAACAAAAAGAGTTTGTATGCCACCCATCGACAGCCCAGCAAGAGCCCGGCTCTTTGAACCTGTTTCAGCACGGTAATTTTTTTCGACAAAAGGAATTATACTTTGTTTCAATTCTCTTTCAAACATCCTGAGTGTATTTTCGCCAAAACCCTGTCCGCTTACATTTCCATCAGGCATTACAATCAGCATAGGTTTAGCTTTATTAGCTGCAATCAGGTTATCGAGGATCAGATCAGTTTTTCCCTGTGTTGCCCATCCTCTTTCATCTTCGCCACCACCATGCAATATGTACAGCACAGGATATTTTTCGTTGATATTAACATCGTATCCTGCAGGTTTATAAATATAAAACTGACGCCAGCTGTTAAAAGCAGTTGAAAAATAACGCTTTATGCAAATTTCGCCATGAGGTACATTTTTTTCTGCATAATAACCATCTCCTTTAAAAGGCACTTCGATGCCGCTGGCCATTCTGCCCATTCCGTAAAATGTTTCACTGGCAGGATCTGCTAAAGCCAAACCATCGACAAGAAGTGAATAATAATGAAAACCCTCAGTCAAGGAATCCGTTGTAACCTCCCAGATTCCCACGCTGTTTTTTACCATATCGTATTTCTTCACCAGATCAAGCTGAACCTTTTGGGCATCAGGGGCTTTAATGCGAAATATTGCACGGCTGTCGGGCAGTATCTGCGGGTATTTCACTCCTCTTATATTTGAAGAAGGTGGTATGCCGCANACGCTGTATTTGTTGAATTTTGATACATCGACAGGTTTAAAAATAAGCTGTGAAAACATGAATAAAGAATTCTTCCACACTTTAAAGTCGTGCACTCCGGGTTCAATATAATATATATGAGGAACATTGTTTGCATTAAGGTAATCGTGTGTACGCTGGCTGTATGTAATCAGACCGTCGTCGTCACCGCAGGAGATCCAGAGCAATTTCAACTTTTTCCTGGCATCTTCAGGGTTTGGCAGTAATTGCTCAGGTGGTTTAGTATTTGGAGCGGAGGAGAATCCACCTATCCAGGCAAACTGATCGAGGTTGCCCAGTCCGAAATTCAATGATTGTCCACCACCCATAGACAAACCTGCNATAGCACGATGTTCACGGTCTTTAAGAACCGGGAATTTCTTTTCAATAAACGGAATAAGATCGTTTAAAAGATCTTTCTCAAACGTGGCAAATGCCTGAACTTTGTCAGGTGCCATTATATTCCCTTTGGCCGAGTCATCCTTGGTAGCACGGCCGTTAGGCATAACAACAATCATCGGTTCAATCTTATTTTCTGCATAAAGATTATCAAGAATAACTTGTGGATGGCCTCCGTTTAGCCATTCCTTCTCATCACCTCCAATTCCGTGCAAAAGATATAAAACCGGGTATTTTTTGCTTNTTGAATAAGCCGGCGGTGTATAAATTATGGCCCTGCGATTCTTACCAACAGTCTTCGAAAAGTAACTGATGGTATCTATTTTCCCATGAGCAATTCCTGTGCGAAGAGAGTCAAAACCTGCAGGGGCATGCTTTACGATATTCTGTGCATTTGCAGTAAAAATGACTGCAATCAATACAGTAAAGAGTGTAATTGACTTTTTCATAGTTATTTGAATTTTTTTTGTTNNTAATTTTATTTGTTCATAATAAAAGATACTGCAGTATAACTGATTACGGTCCTTTNGTATATACTTCAGGCCGTGATTTACCTGAATAACTGCTGAAGTGTATTATTCAGATACAACTTACAGTTCATCCATGTATGGCTGCCTGAAACAATAAGGGTCTGAAGTTTCAGATTCTTCTACCAATATTGATATAAAACAAACTAGCTTTCTCATAGTTCTGGTTAATTATTGAAAGAGTAACTGTGCAGATTCTGCAAGGAATGTTCTGGCATTCATCCAGGTATGACCGCCGGTGGTTATCAATGTCCTGGTATTGATTTTCTTTGATTTAAGCAGCTCCATGAAATCGGCTGCCTGTTTGTACAAAAAGTCTTCATTGCCAACGCCGAGCCAGAATAGTTTCATTTGCTTATTGGTCTGTTCAGGGTTTGAATAAAATGGCGTGAGATTTTGCACGAAAGCCTCTGTTGTAAGATAAGCGCTGAAAGAACAGATATTTGCAAATTTATCAGGGTTGGACAGACCTGTCCATAATGTTTGTCCTCCTCCCCGGGAGAAACCAGCAACTGCCCGGTGCTCTCTGTCGGCAATAACCCTGAAATTCTTCTCAGTAAACGGGATAATGTCATTTATCAATTCATTACTATAAGTCTTATACATAGGGATAGCATCCGGCGATGTCGGGCCACTGATCTCAATGAAATTATTTCCGTATGGCATAACAATTATCATTGACTTAGCTTTTCCCTGGGCAATAAGGTTGTCGAGGATAAAATTGGCACGTCCGACCTTATACCATGTTTCTTCCGTATCTGTTGTGCCGCTTATAAGATAAAGTACAGGATATTTCTTGTCAGGATTTTTTTCATACCCGGGAGGANTATAAATAACCAGCGGCCTGTCCATCCCATTCAAGGTTTTTGACTTGTAGTTTGTATATATTATCGTCCCGTGCGGAACATCCTGCATCGAATGAACCAGTGGTAAATCACCTGGAATATCTACAAGGCTAGCTTTAAAGTGCTCATTCGGGAAGAAAGCCACATTTCCAGGGTCCATTACCTGAATTCCATCCACCAGAAAACTATATGGATAAATGTCGGGTTTTACCGGCCCTACCGTTACACTCCATATACCATTAGCATTTTTTATCATCGAAACCGGACTTTTTTCGAATTGTGCGCTCAACTTTACATCTTTTGCTGATGGAGCCTGGTATCGAAAAGTAACTGTCTTATCAGTATTAATTTGAGGAGAATTAACCAGTGGGCCTTTTGGTGGCTGACCGGTTAAAATGCCTGATATGCAAAGCATAGCAAAGGAAACAAGGCAAAGAAAGATTGTTTTAATATGCGTTCTGTTTCTCATTTTATTCAAGATAACTGAATTTATTAATAATTAATTTACCCCTGGATGTATCTTAGGCTAATGTGAATTGGGAATCGCCACAGCAGCGGGTAAAGATTCTGCAGGTTTACCAAAGACAGTGAATTCTAAAATCCCAAGTGGTGTGGTTCGTGGCCAGTTGGTGATAGTAAGGCGGACAAAACGGCATTTCACGACCGGGATTTCCTCAAAGATCGTATTTCGCGAGAAGCTGTTCTTTGTCTGATCAAGAGCCGAAATGAATGTCTTACCATCCATCGATACATCAATTTTATACTGATAAACATCTGATGGCGGCACTACCGGAGTTGTCGAAGCTGTTGCAGCCGGAGGCCTGCCGAAGCCGCGCCTGCCACCATTAAACATCAGGCGAACAGCATCAATATTGAACAATTGGACAACATCAAAGCGTGTTGCAGGTGAAAGTTCTATCGTAAGAGAAGGAACTGAATCAGCAGGTGCAGGTTCCCACCATGTGCCGCTGGAGTTATCGACAGCATAGGCGGCTTCGTGCCCCGGCTGCTCAGATGAGAATTTTGAAAGCGCGTTCATGGCGCGGACTTTATTGATGGTCACCGGGATTGAACCACTATTCCCTTTTTCAGGATCTTTGACAACAGCGGGACCCCATTGTGGAGTATCAGTGACTTTCACAGACATGTTGCCATTCTTATCGAAAGTGATGCGATCCATTCCGATTCGTCTTCCTCCGGGAGGGTTCGAAAGCACGATCGTATAGAACTGCCAGAGATTTCCATCGGGTCCTTCAACTACGCTGCCATGAGCAGTACCTGTGACCAGACCATCGGTCTTTCGAAGAAGAGGATTGTTCGGCGCATAAGCAAACGGCCCCATAGGTGATTTTGAAGTGTAATATCCTTCAGCGTAAGTTTTCCACTGTGTCCCTGAAGCTGAATATTGCAAATAATAGGTACCCTTGTGTTTTTGAAGCCAGGGACCTTCGATCCATGCTACATCTGTATACTCATTCATCTCACCATAGCGCTCCCAGATGTGTTTGCTGTCAAATCCAAAAAGATGTTTGACNGGGCCGGCAAATCTTGTAAGGTCATTGGGATCGAGTGCAACAACGTAGATACCACTGACTCCCCGGCCTGGGTAATAGAGATACGGTTTATTATCATCGTCAATAAAAATTTTCATGTCAAAAGCGCCATTCCAGCCACTTGCAACATCAGGTGTATTCTTCCATTCTCCAAGACTTGTATAAGGCCCCAGCGGACTTGCTGCTTTATAAAGAGGTCCGTCATTTCCACACATATAGAAACTGCCGTTGTATTTAACAACATCTGGTGCAACCGGAACGTTCTCAACACGCTGGAAAGACCAGTTAAGCATATCATCAGAGATCCAGGCGCCGCCCCCTGTGCAGTACATATAGTATTTTCCTTTCTCCCTGATGACCGATACATCTCCCGAAGCGTTACCTCCAGGTGCAATAATCATCGGCAGAGGATTACAAAAGCGTGCAGCTTTACCAACCTCCGGGTTTTGTGCAAGAATGGTTGATACGGCAAGAAGACAAAATATTGCACTTGCAAGCAGTAAGCGGAAAATGGATTTTTTATTCATTTTGTTTTCGGGTATTACAATGTTTAATTTTGTTTGAAATTTTTGATTAATTGGCAATCATTTTAGAGTTTTTCATCCATTTGAATAAAGGCATCATCCAATCTTCAGGTTTTTGAGATAAAACAAAACCATGCCCTCCTTTAGGAAAAAGATGTAATTCAGCAGGAACATTATGATGCCTCAGCTTTTCGTAAAAAAAGATACTGTTATCTACATCGACTGCCTTATCATCACCTGCATGAGTAATATAGGCTGGCGGAGTATTTTCGTCAACCTGCAATTCATTTGAGTATTCATCGATTAAAAGTCTTGATGGATTTTTTCCTAAAAGATTTGTTCTTGAATCGAGATGTGTCAGACTATCCTGCATACTAATAACCGGATAGATCAGTACCAGAAAATCGGGACGTAAATTTGTATTATTGCTATTTTCAATAACTGCTTTTTTATAATGAGTAGCTTCTGTCGAGGCCAGATGTCCTCCCGCAGAAAACCCCATAATACCAACCTTGTTAATGTCTATTCCCCATTTTGTTGCATTTTCCCTTACAACTTTAATGGCTTGCTGGGCATCCTGTAAGGGACCGATTTTCTTATCAGTCATTATTGAATCATCTGGAAGCCTGTATTTAAGTACAAATGCAGCTATCCCGTTTTTCATAAATTCTTTTGCAGTTTTTATTCCTTCCGATTGATATGCAAGGATCTTGTAAGAGCCACCTGGGCAAATGACCACTGCAGCACCGGTAGCTTTGTCTTTTTCCGGAAGATACATTTCCAATGTGGGCTTTGTAACTCCGAAGAAAAATCCTGACCGTTCATTATAGGATTCTTTGATTTCCGACTTCTTCGAATTAGGAACAATCTTATATAAATCTAAAATTTCCTGGGCTTGTATTGCCAGTGGAAGTACGAATATAAAAGCTAAAATGATCTTTATTGTTTTCATTTTGTCTCACTTATTATTTTACTATAAAGAATTTATTTTTTTCGTTATAATCTACTGGAAAAAAATCCGTNCATGGAGCTATTTTGGAATAAACCAGTATNAAATATCTGTAAGTATTACATCTTTAAAACTTTATTTACCCTGAAAGAGCAGTTGGGCAAAGCCAAACAAACTCTTACGCCAGGTTTGGAATTCATGTGCCGTTCCCGGAGCTTCGTAATAAACATTATTTATACCGGCTTTATCAAGAGATTCATGAATGGCACGTCCTGAATTAGGACCTTCCTTAGAACCCATACTAATGAAGAAAACTTTTACCTGCTTATTAAATTCAGCCGGTTTAGTCAACAGACCGTTATAGCCGGTTTCAACACCCGGAAAGCCAAACGGAGCGCTGAAAATACCAATGTTGGCAAATTTATCGAGGTTAGCCTGGGTAATCTGGTAAGTCTGAGTTCCACCTAAAGAAAGGCCGGCCAGTGCACGATGTTCGCGGTCGGTAAGCGTACGGAAAGACGCATCTATTGTCGGAATAAGATCTTTTACAATTACCTTACCAAAACCGTCCCAGAAAGAGGCCATACCTCCTGGGCCTTGTCCAGGAGCTCTGCCAGCCGCCTGTCCTGGTCCCTGACCAGCAGCTTGTCCCTGATTTTGACCCGGACCACCTTGTGCAGGAGCACCCTGACCTGGAGCACGACGAGGGGCACCTCCCATTCCGGCAGCAATACCTCCGTCTTCCATTACAATGATCATTGGCTTAGCCTTACCCTCTGCGATTAAGTTATCGAGAATAAAGTTAGCCCGTCCCTGATTTGACCAGGCACGACGATCTTCACCCATACCGTGTTGCAGATACAGTACCGGATATCGTTTTTTTAAATCCTTATNGTATCCGGGAGGAGTATAGATGTAAGCNTGACGATTTTCACCGGTTGANNCTGCATAATACCAGAAAGAGTGGACATCGCCGTGGGGCACATTTTTGATATTATAAAAATCAACCCCATCTTCAGGGATTTCCATCCCGCTCATCACTTTACCGGCACCGAAAAATGACTCACTGGCAGGATCAGCTACATCAACACCATTGATCTTCAAAGTGTAATAATGAAAACCCGGATCCTGTGGCTGGGTGGTACCTGTCCAGAAACCATCATCCCCTTTTGTCAGTGCAACTTTACCAAGGCTTACAGTAATGCTTTGTGCTTCGGGAGCAAGCAGGCGGAAAATAACACGACGCTGTGCGTCAACTCTGGGGTACTCAGCACCAACTATGTTTGTAGATGCCGGTTTTGAATCGGCTGGAGCTTGTACAGTCTGTAAAGTCTGTGCCTTACACACAGTACAGGTAAAAAAAAGCAGAAACAAATAGATTATTGATTTTCTCATTTAATAATATTTATGAATATGTTATTTAAAAAGTAATGGAGCGAACTGAAACAAGTCTCTTCTCCAGGTTAACCATTCGTGAGCTGTGCCCTGAGATTGGTAAAAAACGTATTTAACACCTGCTTTTTCTAACATAGTGCGAAACGCTCCAACAGAGCCCGGGAATGGATTGGGCTCTTTCGTACCCAGTCCAAGCCAGAAGAGCTTGATCTGCTTGTTGAGTGCCGGGCCATCTTTGAATTTCCCGTTTGAGAATGTTGCAGGGTCGATTGCAGCTGTACCTGGGTAGTTTGATGTACCGCTGAAGCCTCCGATGTAGGAGAACTTGTCAAGATTGTTCATTGTGATCTGGATTGTCTGATTGGCTCCCATCGAAAGACCGGCCATGGCTCTGTGCTCCCGGTCGGTTTTTGTACGATAATTTGCGTCAATCATTGGTATGATCTCATTGATCATAACTTCTTCGAAAGCTGACATACCACCGGCACTCCTGGCAGGAGTACCTCCACTTTGTGGTGGTGTCTGATTTGGTTTTGTTGCATAACCTTTGTCCATGACAATGATCATNGGTACAGCTTTCTTTTCAGCAATCAGGTTGTCGAGAATAAGATTAGCTTTACCCTGAACAGACCAGCCTGTCTCATCTTCGCCCATTCCGTGCTGGAGATATAGCACAGGATAACGGGCAGAAGGGTTCTTGTCATAATCAGCCGGTATATAAACGAAGCATCGACGCCATGAATCTGTGATCTTAGAGAAGTAAAGATTCTCGCAAACCTTACCATGGGGAACCTCCCTGAGAGCATAGAAGTCCTGATCCATGGCAGGAACTTCAATACCACTGCCCCAACGGCTTACTCCGTAAAAGAACATGCTTCCCGGATCCGGAACCTGTGCACCGTCGATATTCAACTGATAATAGTGAAAACCTTCGTCTTGCGGACCTGAATTGCCGGTCCATACTCCTTTCTCATCTTTTATAAGGTCGTATTTTACTCCACCTATATCGAGCTGGACTTTAAGAGCCTGAGGGGCAGGAATACTTGTTCTGACACGACCTTCAGAATTGACCTGCGGAAATAGTTTTCCCGGTTGATTGGTAGATGCCGGTTTAAAATCCTCCACAGCTGCAGGCGGATTCGTCTGAGCAAAACAGATACCACCTGTTAATATTGCTGCAAATAAAATAATTATAGACTTGTGTTTCATCTGATAAGCTATGTAAATAATTATGTTAAAATTCTCAATAAACAGATGGTAATCTGCCTTTTTCTTCAAATTATTTTTCTTTGAACAAAAGCGGTGCAAGTACCTGAAGACTGCGACGCCAGGTCTGGAATTCATGACGTGTATTCTCAGAAACAAAGGAAACGGCATTAATGCCGGCATCTTTTAAATCGACGGCTGCTTTCTTAACTCCATCGGGATTTTCGAAGCTGCCGCAGCTTATAAANATAAGTTTAACCTTCGATTTGTCTTTGATTTCGGCCGGTGTGTACATACCTCCGCTGAGGAGAGCATAATGCGAGAACACATCAGGACGGGCAAGGGTAATAGTGTGGGTTTCCATACCACCCATAGAGAGACCGGCCATTGCACGATGAGGCTGGTCAGCAATTGTTCGGAAATTTGCATCGACGTAAGGAATCAATTCGTCGATGAGAACTGTCTGAAATGGTTCAATCTTGAAATTTGCCATCCCCCCGATCTTTACATCGTTAGTCATACCATAAGTCATCACAATAATGAAGGGCTTGATTTTGCCTTCAGCGATCATGTTGTCCATGATCAGATTGGCATGACCCTGGTTACTCCAAGCGGTTTCATCCTCGCCCCAGCCATGCTGGAGGTAAAGAACCGGATAGCGTTTTGATTTATCCTTGTCGTAACTTGCAGGGGTATAGACAAATGCTCTGCGTGAGGTGTTTGTGCTCTTTGATGGAAAAAGAATCTGTTGTACTTTACCATGGGGAACGTCCTTGAGTGCATAGAAATCCNGATCATGAGCTGGTACTTCGATACCGCTTTCCCAACGGGTAGAACCATAGAAGTTTAAAGTGCCCGGATCGTTAAATACTCCGCCGTCAATAGTCAGGTGGTAATAATGAAAGCCTTCTTCCATAGGTCCCGCAGTTGTGCCTATCCATGAGCCATCCTCACCTTTTGTAAGAGGTGTTCCTCCTCTGGTACCTCCCAGTCCAAGGCTTACTACAACACTTTGAGCCTGGGGTGCTACGATTCGGAATCGAGCATAACCCTGCGAGTTAACCTGCGGATAATCTTGTCCAGGTTGATTCAGACTTGAGGGTTTGAAATCGTCGGTAATTTTTGGCTGGACAGTCTGTGCTATACACAGCGAACCTGATATAGTTAAAAGTAAAACTAAACTGATTAAATACTTTCTCATAATGTTTTGTTATTAATTATTTGATAATAGCTGTGCAAATTCACAAAGGCTGCGTTTCCATGATTGCCATTCATGAGCAGCTACCAGTTTAAAAAACATGAGCCGAATATCATAAATATTCGGCTCATTTATTCAATTATTATTTAAATAAAAGCGGTGCAAGCTCAAGTAAGCTTCTGCGCCATGTCTGGAACTCGTGGCGTGTATTCTCAGAAACAAAGGAAACAGCATTGAATCCAGCCTCTTTTAACGTGATAGCGGCCTTTTTGACAACATCTGGATTTTCGAAGCTGCCGCAGCTCATGAAGATAAGCTTAACCTTTGATTTATCCTTGATTTCTTCAGGAGTATAGGTACCTCCGCTGAGAAGGCAGTAATGCGAGAACACTTCAGGATGTGCGAGTGTGATCGAGTGAGTTTCCATACCACCCATCGAAAGACCGCCCATTGCGCGATGAGGCTGATCGGCGATTGTACGGAAATTGGCGTCTACATAAGGGACAAGCTCGTTAACAAGAACGGTCTCGAAGCCATTATTCAACATCCGAGGCATACCTCCAGCAGGGCGGGCACCAGCGCCAGGAGCGGGAGCGCCAGCAGGAGCGGCAGCAGGAG
>JGI20214J51650_10000728_pt1 | contig 20738 bp, 18 predicted proteins | sample WetSurMetagenome_FD_51650 | JGI IMG/M metagenome (IMG submission 51650) | reverse complement strand
TCAAGCCCTTCTTTCCTGCGGCATCTCCTTCTGACCTGCGCGGTCGTCCTTCTCTTGATCGTGGCGGGCACCCGGGACGGGGCTCAAGCAGCCACGGCGAAGCAGAGGGCCTTCCAATCCCCGGAGGCGGCCGTGCAGGCGCTCGTGACCGCCACCCGTGAAAACGACACGGAGGAGCTCATGGCCCTGTTCGGGCCCGGCAGCAAGCCCCTCGTCTCGTCGGGGGACGAAATCGAGGATCGGCTCCGCCGGGAGCAGTTCGTCAAGTCCTATGGCGAGAAGAACCGGCTCGAGGCGGGCCCCGGCGGGAAAGTCACCCTGTACATCGGAAACGATGACTGGCCCTTCCCCATCCCGGTCGCGAAGGCGGGCAATCGATGGCGCTTCGACACACGGGCCGGCCGGGACGAGATCCTCAGCCGCGAGATCGGGGAAAACGAGCTCAGCGCGATCCAGGTGTGTCTGGCCGTTGTCGATGCGCAGCGGGACTATGCCGACCTGATGCGCGACCGCGCGGGACAGCCCGAGTATGCNCAGAAGCTCGAAACCACGGCCGGCGCCAAAGACGGCCTGTACTGGGATGCGGCGCAGGGAGAGACCCCGAGTCCGTTGGGGCCTCTGGTTGCCCGGGCCCGGGCGGAAGGATACGGACAGTCGGCAGGGATACCGTCACCCTATCACGGCTACCTGTACAAGATCATCAAGGCCCAGGGGGCAGATGCCGCCGGGGGCGCCGTGGAGTACGTCGTCAATGGAAAAATGATCGGAGGGTTTGCCTTCCTGGCCTATCCCGCCTCATACGGGTTCTCGGGGGTCAACAGTTTTATGGTGAGTCACGAAGGGGTGGTCTACAAAAAGGACCTCGGGAAAAGCACGTCGCAGAGCGCTGCGTCCATGATGCTCTTCAACCCGGACAAGAGCTGGAAGAAGGTGGAGCAGTGAGCATGTCCGCCTGCCCTGCACGACTGACAAGCCCGGCGATCATGCCCACGCCTGTATCGAAGTCGATGCCACTGGCATCGATGCAGAGGTGATAATTCCGCGCATCGTACCAGTCGGCCCCGGTCACGTCTTTGATGAACCTTGCCCGCCTTCGGTCCGTCTCCTCGACGAGCCTTCGGGCCTCTCGCTCGCCGGTCAGGCCGTGCACCTTCATAATGCGCCGAACCCTGAACTCCAGCGGGGCATGGACAAACACCCGGATTACCCGCGGCCGATCCCGTAAGGCGTAAAATCCTGCCCGGCCCACAATGACGGCGTTGTACCGCTCGGCAATCTCGTTCATGATCCGGCACTCGACGGCAAAAAGGTCCTTTTCGTAAATGGGTTTTCGCANGGGTGTGCTGGGCACCTCCGGCGCACCGAACGTAAAGGCCCGTATGAGATTCTCAACCAGACCCGACGATTGCTGATCCAGGCTTTCCAGGACCCCGACGTCGATCTCGAGCTGCCGTGACGCCTCGCGCAGGACCTCCCGGTCCACGTACTGGAATCCGAGCCTCCTGGCCGCGAGGTAACCGATATAGGTTCCGCCGCTGCCCATCTGCCTCGATATCGCGATCGCGGTTTTCGGCATCTCTTCCATGGGCACAATCCCCGCTTTGTCCTGCTTTTATTCTTGATCAAATGAACGTGTCACACAAGTGTTTTCGACACACGGGTCTTTGTGATCCGGGGTGTATTATTGTCTCAGAGCTGGCTTGAAACGCGGATTCGCGAGGTGGGTCCGGAGAGTGCCTCCCACTCTGACTTTCAGGTCAGGTCGAGCACGGTAACCTCTGGAGGCGCATTGAGCCGGATCGGGGTGAGAGATGTGCCGATCCCGCTGCTGACGTACAGCGAGGAGTCATCCAGTCGGTAGAGGCCTTGNGGATAGGACGTCCTGAAATGGGCGACGCTGATCGTTCTTCTCGGCAGGTTCAACTTGATCTGCCCGCCATGATAGTGTCCAGCCANCGTCAGGGCAATTCCCCGTTCGGCGGCCTCGGGGAAGATTTCCGGACGATGGGACAGCAGGATCGTGGGGGTCCCCGGGGCAATACCTTGAAGTGAGGCCTTCAGATCGGGCTGCCCCGCGTACAGATCATCGATCCCGGCGACGGCAAAGGGGCCCTCGGCGGTCTGGATGATCCGGTGCTCATTGCTCAAAAGCGGGATCCGGTACTGTCGGAAGAGGGCCGTCACATCGCCGGGCTTTGCGTACCAGTGGTCGTGATTGCCCAGCGTAGCGAAGGTCCCATACCGGGCGTCGATCCGGGCCATCTGCTCGAGGCACTCGGGGAGGAAGGCGACGGAATTCGTAATGTAATCTCCCGTGAGGACGAAAAGGTCCGGACGCAGGGCAATGACCTGCTCGGCATAGCGCTTGAGATCATGCCTTGTCATGAAGAGGCCCGCATGGATGTCGGTGAGTTGGACCACCCGCAGGGACCGGCCGAAGGGAAGCGCCATTTCCTTCACCTCCCAGGCCCTGCCGGCATAGGCTGCGCCGTATCCGGACAGGACAAACGGCGCCGCGGCAAGTGCGCCTACCCCTGCCTGCAGAAAGCGGCGGCGTCCGGTGTCCACACCGAGATCGACCGATCGTCCCGTCAGTTCGCGGCGGATTCGGGCCGTTTTTCGCCCGACATGACCCGCGCCCCGGAAAAACAACAGAACCAGGACCGAGCAAAGCGACCCGACAATCCACACGGCCGGCAGATAGAAAAACAGGATCTGAACAACGGCGGGCGGGTCGACCCAGGGGATGGGTCGGGCCAGGACAAAACCACCCAGGGCGGAGAGAAGCACAATGGCCGCGCCCGCGGAACCCACGGCCCGGGACTGGAAGCGCCCCGAGCGGCGTGACGACCTTACGGCATGGCGGATACGGCTAAACAGGTATATCTGGGCAAGCACCACGAGCAGGACAACGAGAATGCGACCGGCAGAGGAGAAAACTTCCAGGTACACCGGAGAAAAAACTGTTCCGGGGTTCATTTCAATCATCGTGCCGCCAAAATAGTCATTAAAGATGAAAATAGCAAGCGGGACTTTACTTCCCGGCAATACCGCCCAGAGTGATATCAAGCAAAAGCCCTGCCATCGGCGGGACGATTCGTGAAATCCTGATTGTTACGATTCCCATTTTAAAACAAAGGCTTGCCTGTAAGATGAGATTTCGGCGCAAGATAGAAGTTTAAAAATGCACTTGTCGGAGCTACAATAGCCGGTAATCTGATCCCATGTGTGGTACAAAACTGGAATGGCGGAATTGATGAGACAACGAATAATTTCAGTCTGTTGGATGATTCTTTTTGCCCTGCTTGCTGCGGGGGGAGCCCCGGCATGGTCTCAAGAGTCTCAGAGCCCTCAGGCGAGCGCCGTGGTTGCCGAGATCGGACGTATCGGAAAAGCTGCCAGGGGGACGGTAGGCGTCGCGGCCATGCACCTGGAGACCGGCCGCAGGGTCGACTTCCATGCAGACGAGTTCTTCCCGATGGCCAGCACGGTCAAGGTAGCGGTTGCGGCAAAGATCCTTGACATGGCGGACAAGGGACAGATGAGCCTGGCTTCGCCTATCCCCGTGGAGCGGTCGGAGTTGGCGCCGGAAGGTCCACTGGGAGATATTCGCTGGCAACGCGGGATTTCATTCTCCGCTTCCGATCTGCTCGAGCCGATGATGACGAAGAGTGACAATACCTCTACCGATGTTCTGTATCGGGTAGCCGGGGGACCGCCAGCCGTACACGCCTATCTGCAGGCGCTGAGCTTGAAGGAGATCACTCCTGCCCGAACGATCAGCGAATTGCTGCGGGATGTCCTGTCAATCCCTGCCCCGGCGTCGCCGTCGACGTCCCTGGCGGAACAGTTCAGGCGGATGTCGCCCAAGCAGGCATCAGAGCGCCGCGCAAGGGCCTACAGGGCCAATCCTGCCTATGATGCCGACCCGCGGGATCAGGCCACCCCGACTGCGATGCTGGGGCTCTTGTGCAAGATCTGGCTGCAGGACGGGGTAAGCGAACCGGCACGATCCATGCTGCTTACCCTGATGGAGCAGAGCACAACCGGACGGAAGCGGATACGGGGCCGTTTGCCTGCGGGAACGATCGTTGCCGACAAGACGGGAACGCTTGCCGGCAGTGCGAATGACGTTGGCTTCATTACGTTGCCCGATAGCAGAGGTCACATTGCCATTGTCGTGTTTGTCAAGGGTTCGGAAGCGCCCTCCGACACCCGGGAAACAGTGATCGCAGACATCGCACGGCTCTTGTACGACTACTTTCTTCTTTCATCCCGATAAGGCCCTGGTTACGGAAACGAGGCTTGGGCATAAAACGGCTGTTCCAGGCAGGGAAGTTCTCCCTGGAAGCGTGAAAACACATACTGCAGGCACCTCCTCTTCCTCTTCTTTCAGCGGCTTTCAGGAATCGGGCTTCCGTGTAAACATTCAAGCGGACTCATCCGGCTTTGCCGGACGGATTCAATACGTTGTTCCGGGAATCGTGAAGGCTCAAACATGGCCCTACCGCTGCGTTTGCTGATAGTGACGGATTCGGAAGACAACGCCCTGCTCGTCGTGAGGGAGCTCCGGCAGGCGGGTTATGAACCCTGCTGGGACCGCGTCGATTCGAAGAACGGGTTCGCGGAGAGGCTTGTTAACGAGCCCTGGGATGTCGTCATCGCGGAGTATGCGACCCCCGGCCTTGGCGGCCTCGAGGCCCTGGCGATGGCAAGGCAAAAGGGCGGGGGTCTGCCGGTCATCATCGTTTCGGGAAAAATCGGCGAGGAAAACGCCGCGGCGACAATCAGGGCGGGAGCCAGCGATTTCATCCTCCGGGATCATCTTGACCGCCTGCCTGCCGCCGTGGAGCGCGAACGTTCAGGCCGGAAGACCGTGCAACCGGCCCTCGGGAAAAGCGAGCGGCTCTACAGGCTGCTGACGGAAAACGCAAACGACGTCATCTGGTCCTGCGACCCCGGCATGACGGTCCAGTATGTCAGCCCGGCGGTCGAAAAACTTCTCGGATGGACACCGGATGAATTCATCGCGGCCGGCGTCACAATGACGCTGCCTCCGGAATCCCTCCGCCTCGCCGCAGGAAAGCTTCAGGTCATCCTGGATGAATCCCGATCGGGCAGGCGGGTTTTCGAACCCGTGATCTTCGAGATCGAACAGAACCGTAAAGACGGCACAAGGGTATGGACGGAGGTGAGCGCGAGGCCTTTTCTCGACGGCGAGGGGAGGATGGCGGGGATATCCGGCGTGACCCGGGACATTTCGGATAGGAAGAAAGCCGAGAAAGCCCTGCGCCATGCCCACGAGCGTCTCCGAAGCTTTGTCGATGCCAATATCGTGGGCGTCATTATCGCCAGGCCTGCCGGCGCCGTCGTCGAAGCCAATGACTATTTCCTGCGCACGATCGGCTATACGCGCGAGGAGCTCGAACAAGGCATGGTCGACTGGCGGGCCATCACGCCTCCCGAATGGCTCCCGGCCGATGAACGCGCCATCGAAGAACTGCGTGAACGGCGCACATGCACGCCCTACGAGAAGGAATATGTCCGCCGGGACGGGACCCGGGTCTTCGTCATCCTGTGCGACGTCATGCTGCCGGGCCCCGAAGAGGAGATCGCCGCCTTTGTTCTCGACATCACCGACCGGAAACGGGCAGAGGAGGCTCTGCGCGAGAGCGAGGAACGCTTCAGACTGGCTTTTTACACCAGTCCGGACGCAGTCAACATCAACCGGCTGGAAGACGGTCTTTACGTGGATGTCAACGAAGGCTTCACCCAGCTGACGGGCTTCGCACGAGAAGACGTCATCGGCAAGACATCGGCAGCAATCAATATCTGGTGCAATCCTGCAGACCGGCATGAGCTGGTGCGGGGTTTAAAGGAAAAGGGCTATTACGAAAACCTCGAGACCGGATTCCGGCGAAAGGACGGCTCGGTGGCGACGGCACTGATGTCTGCCAGCATCTTTTCGTTGCATGACATTCCTCACATCCTGTCCATCACTCGGGACATCAGTGAGCGTAAGCGAGCCGAACGGGCCCTCCGGGAGAGCGAGCGGGGACTGCGCCAGTTGCAGAAGATGGAGGCCATGGGCACTCTGGCCGGGGGGATCGCNCACGATTTCAACAACATCCTTGCGGTCATGATCGGGTTTACCGAGATGGCNATGCTGGAGACGGAAGAGCTCCCGGAAGTCCATTCCAACCTCGAGCACGTGTACAAAGCGGGCTTGCGCGCCCAGGACCTGGTCAGGCAGATCCTCACATTCAGCCGCCAGTCCGATCAGGAGAGGAAACCTGTCTGCGTCAGCCCCCTGATCAAGGAAGCCGTAAAGATGCTCCGGGCCACGATCCCCAGCTCGATCCAGATCAGGCAAACGATCCATTCACGGACAAGTGCCATCATGGCGGACCCGACCCAGATTCATCAAATCGTGATGAACCTGGTCACCAATGCCTCCCACGCCGTACAGGAGGTCAGCGCAGGCACGATAGAGATCACGTTTACCGAGGAGACACTGGATCAGAAATCCGCGGAGATCCACCCGGATCTCAAGCCCGGCAAGCACATTGTGCTGAAGGTCAGGGACAATGGCCCCGGCATTCCGCCGGGGATCATCGAGCGGATATTCGACCCGTTCTTCACGACCAAGGAAACCGGCAAGGGGACCGGGATGGGCCTGGCCGTCGTCCACGGGATCGTCAAGAGTCACGGCGGGGCAATCTCGGTGGAAAGCAGGGTCGGTGCGGGAAGCACATTCGCCGTCTATTTCCCTGCGTTGGAGAAGGAGACTGCCCCGATGGAGGATACGACCGGGCCCATTCCCTGCGGCACCGGCCGGATCCTCTTTGTCGATGACGAAGAGACACTTGCGACTATGGGGCAGCTCATGCTGAAGAGACTCGGCTACGAGTCGGACATCCGGACGAGCAGCCTCGACGCCCTCGATGCCTTCCGGGCCAATCCGCGAAAATACGATCTCGTCATCACCGATTACACCATGCCCGGCATGACCGGGATGGCGCTCAGCGAGGAGCTGTTGAAAATCCGGCCCGATATCCCGATCATTCTCTGCACCGGGTACAGCGAAATCGCGACACCCGAGAAGGTCAAGGCGGCGGGAATCGGGGAGCTGATCATGAAACCTGTCGTGCTGCAGCAGCTCGCTCAGGCCATCAACAAGGTGTTGACCGCGCAGAACACGTGAGAGCGGCATCAACCCCTGCTGTATGCCTCCGAGCGCGCGAACGGCAGGCTCATGGGATACGGGAAACTTGCGAAGGTCGGNCCGCACAACGGGGCGGGGTGAACGACATGACAACGACACGTCCCGGTCGGGCGGGCAGGCGGATCGGCATCGGAAACAGTCGTGCAGGGTTGGAGGGAATCGATTGACGGGCGGCCTTTCGAGGGCGGGAAGCGGTTATTCGGCGCGTTTCTTTTCCATGGCGACACGGATTTTCCTTGACAGTTCCACGAGCCCGAAGGGCTTCTGGAGAAATCCTTCACAGCCGTCCTGCAGAATATCGGCAGGGCAATTTTCGGCGGGATAGCCGGAGATGACGAGCACCTTCAGTTCCGGGTCCAGCGTCTTCAGGATGCTGTAGGTGGCCTGTCCATCCATGTCAGGCATGACGACATCGAGAAGGATGAGGGATATTTTTTTGCCGGTCCTCTTGACCGTATCGATGGCCTCGCGCCCGCTCTTTGCCAGGGCAACATGATATCCCATGTGCTCCAGCATCTCCTTCATGACTTCCAGGATGTTCTCCTCGTCATCCACAACCAGGAGCAGTTCGCCCTGGCCCTTGATGATGCCCGCTTTCCCGGTGCTTTTTCCCGTGCGCGAGTGCCTCTCAAACAACGATTTCGCCTGACTGCTCATATGACGGGCCTCCTTGGGAAAGGCGACGGAAACAAACCCGAAGATTGAGCGGATGGAGGATCTTCGCTCGCTCACGATATTCAAAGTGCAGTCGGCAGGTCAAGCAAAAAAACGCGCCCGTGAATCCCCGCTCCGGTGAGACGGGCCGGTNTCGACCCGTCTCACCGTCTTCCGCCTCCCGATTCCCTCCATGCCGGTCTGGCAGCAGACCATTTCCCTGAGCCCCATTGCAGTCCCCGGTGATTGGCCTGCGATGGAACCTGTTTCACTCCTGGCGCGACCTTCAGCCCATCAGAGATACAGGGAGCAACTGGTGAAAGCGGCGGAGACGGGGCTGATGAAATCTACTTTCTGCATCTCCTCACCCCTGCCAGTGCGATCAAGCCAAGCCCGAACAGCAACATGGAGGCGGGTTCGGGAACGGCGAGAAAGCCCCGGATCTCGCCGGCAGGGATTCCAGTCGTATGGATGTTCAGGTAAGCGGTTCCTGCCGCCAGGCTCGCCGCGAGCACCGCCTCAGCAGTGGAAACCGTCCCACCATTCGCGCTGACAAAAGCCGGGTTGTATGACGAGGCTGACGACATGTCGAATAAATGGTCGTACGTCCCGCTCGTCACGCCAAGAGGAAAATCGGTGAAGGTCGGCACTGTGGTGGCGACTCCCGCGGTCCCGGTCCCGGCCACTGCCGTAGGTGCGTGGATGTGCGACGCCGTTGTGCCTGTGAGCAGACCACTGAACACCACATGGACAAACATCGTGTGTGCTGCAAGGTCGAAGTCGACCTCCGCGAATCCGGTGCCCGGCGATGCGTTGGGCGGACTCTCGCTGGCTCCGTTGAGAGTCGCAAGGTAGACGATCGGCGCTGTGTGTCCGTGCGGGACAACTCCCATCATGACGATTGCAACGATCGCGACCCCCAAAAGGCGAATCATGGACTTGTCATTTGCGATGATGTGGCTGTTCATGATGAAGTTTCCTCCTTCTTGTTGAAATGACCTGCAGCCGGATCACTGCATTTCAATCGATTTCTATCCCTGTTTCCAGATTCTGTTCTTTGCAGTTCCTCCACAATTCTTGGCCGCCGGTCCTGAGGGGACCGCTCCACACTGCATATTGCGGGTTTCACGGGAACAGGCAGTAGGAAACAGGAAGGGGATGAGCGCGTCAGCTTGAGACGGGATGCAGGAGCCTGTGTAAATCTGAAGAACGCAGCCTGGAAACAGGCAACGGTGACAGCTAAATTAAGAAGCAGAACAAATGCTTTGTCAAGGGTAAACCGGTCCCGAACCGGCCATCCTCGAGGCAGCAGGGGAAGAAAGGTTGGAAAATTCACCTTTTTCTGATAAACAATCACCCGAGACCGGGCCGCCGGGCGTCATCCTGACGGCGTCCCCGTGGCAACAAGACCTGGAAGGAATAAGGTGGCATCGAACCTATCCATTCTGTTCCGGCTGATCGGTAGCTATCTCCTGATTATCATCGTCGTTCTCCTGTCCGGCATTTACACGATCTGGAACCTCAGCGAACTCAACCGCATCATCCGGACGGTCACGACCCACGACGCCCGGATGATCAACCTGTCGGAAGAGTGCCAGGAGGTTCTCTACAGCTCGACCGCGGCGGAGAAAAAATTCTTCGTCTCGCGGGACGAAAGCTATCGGAAACAGTTCAAGGATCTCCAGGACGAGTTCGCCCGGAGGATCGACGAGCTGGTATCCCTTGCCGACACAGAGAAAAAGCAGAATCTGCTGGGAACCCTCCGGACGCAGCACACCCGGTACGGCGCATTGTTCGATGACATGGCGAACCGGAAGGGCAACCAAAGGCTGCCGGCCGGTAAATTCGCTGAATACAAGGCGCAACAGGACCGGATCGTTTCGGAGGCCGGACAGAACCTCCGGGAATTCACGAAGGTTGCCTCCGATGGACGCGACGAGAAGCTCCGGGAAATCGAGGCCATTTCCGTCCGGACCGCCGACGCCATCATGATCTCGCTGTTCCTGGCGGTGATCATGGTGATCGTCATTTCCGTGATCAATACACGCTCCGTCAGCGTCCCCATCTCCCGCCTTCGGGAAAAGACAAAGGCCGTTGCCCGCGGCGATTTCGGAGACCCGCTGGACATCCCGTCTCCCCCGGAGATCCAGGAGCTGGCCGTCGCTTTCAATGCCATGTGCGACAGGCTCAAGGAGCTGGACCAGATGAAGATCGATTACATCGGTCATCTTTCCCATGAATTGCGCACGCCGCTGACCGCCATCCGGGAGGCGTCGCGCATGCTCCAGGAGAAGGTATTTGCATCCGTGCCGGAGCGGGAAAGGGAACTCCAGACCCTCATCCTGGATGAGTGCGAGCGTCTGATCCGATCCGTCAACCGGCTTCTCGACTTCTCCATGATGGAGTCGGGAATGATGCCCCTTTCCCTCCAGGAGGCTTCCCTGCTGCCGATCGCGGAGAAAACGCTTCAGCGGTTCTCGCCTGTTGCCCAGCGGAAAAACATTGATCTGCAGATGCAGATCCCCCTGGATCTGCCCCGGCTGAGGATGGATACAGAGAAGATCGATGTGGTCCTCGAGAACCTGTTGAGCAATGCATTGAAATTCACCCCCGAGGGCGGACGGATCCTGATCTCCGCACGGCATCGCGTGGAAGCGGGTGGTGTCGAGGTCGCGGTTTCCGATACGGGCAGGGGAATCCCCGAATCGGGGTTGAAAGAGGTCTTCGAGAAGTTCCTGCGAGTGGATGACGGCAAGGGGGCCGTTCGAGGAACGGGGCTCGGGCTTGCCATCGTGAAGCACATCATCAACGCTCATGGAGGTCTTGTATGGGCCGAAAGCGAAGTCGGCAAGGGAAGCACATTTACCTTTTCATTGCCGGTGCACTCCTGATCGGGTTCGGCATCTCGGGGTGCAGCGGATTCCAAGGGCTTCTGGCCAGGCCGGACTACTGGCAGGCAGATCAATATCTGGCTGACGGGAACGATACGGCCGCGCTCGCGCAATACCGGCAGATCCCCCCGTTGTATCCCCAGGCGGCCGATGAGGCCCTCTTCGGGATTGGCTGCATCCTGGCCAACCCGAAAAGCCCGGAGAGAAATTACCAGAAATCCCTCGATGCCCTGAGGCAGCTGGTCACCGAATTCCCCCGGAGCAAATACCGGGTGTCGGCAGAAACGCTCATCGCCCTGATTGGTGAAGTGACGAACTGCGACCAGGGGGCGCCGGCCCTCAGGAAGCAGGTCGATTCGTACGATAAGCAGGTCGACGGGCTGCAGAAGCAGGTCGAGAGCCTGCAAAAACAGATCGAGCAGATGAAGGAAATCGATCGGAGCCTGGAGGAAAAACGGCGGGCCATGCCGCCACGGAAATAAGGGTGTCCAATGGAAACGATCCTGGTTGTCGATGATGATGTGAGCATTCTCAAGGTGCTGCAGATGCGCCTCGAATCGGAGCATTACGCTGTGGTTGCGGCCTCCGAGATCCGGGAAGCAAAGGAGCGGATTGCCGAAGGCAGTTTCGACATCGCCCTGCTGGACCTGAAACTCGACGGGGGAAACGGCATCGATCTGATGAAGAGCCTGCGCGATGTCGATCCCGATCTGCCGGTCATTATCCTCACGGCCTACGGGACNATCGAAAGCGCCGTGGAGGCCATGAAGGAAGGGGCATACAGCTACCTGACCAAGCCCTTCGATTACCGCGAGCTTCTCGTCCAGATCCGCAACGGCATCGAGAAATCGNAGTTGTCGCGAGAGGTCAAGCGCCTCCGCAGCATGATCAAGGCCGACTTCGAAGGGCAGAACATCATCGGGCACAGCGAAGCCTTGAAGCGGGTTTTCGACGCGGTGGCCCTTGCCGCGGAAACGGATTCCAATGTATTCATCAGCGGCGAGAGCGGGACGGGCAAAGGGCTGGTGGCCCGGGCCCTGCACCAGTTGAGCGAACGAAAAAACGAGCCCTTTGTTCCCATCAATTGCGCAGCCATCCCCGCCACCCTGCTGGAAAGCGAGCTGTTCGGGTTTGAGAAGGGGGCCTTCACGGGCGCCTTTGCGAGCAGGAAAGGGCTCTTCGTCCAAGCCGACAAGGGGATCATTTTCCTCGACGAGATATCCGAGATCCCGCTGGCCATGCAGGGCAAACTCCTCAAGGCGCTCGAGGAGAAGGAATTCTACCCGCTTGGCGCCCACAAAACCGTGAAGGTCGACGTGCGCATCATCTCAGCCTCGAACAAGGACATCGAAAAGGAAGTGGAGAAAGGGACCTTCCGCAGCGATCTGTTTTATCGCATCCATGTCATCCCGATCAAGGTCCCCCCCTTGAGGGACCGGAAAGAGGACATCCCGATACTCGTAGAGTACTTCCTCAACAAGGTGGCGGGCAAACTGAAAAAACCCGTCAAGGCTCTGTCGTCGGCAGCACTGCAGAAGCTCATGATTTATTCCTGGCCGGGAAACGTGAGGGAGCTCGAGAACATGATCGAATGCGGCGTGGTCATGTCGACGGAGGAGGTGATTTCGGAAGATTTGATCATCCTGCCCGGCCAGGAGCTGGGGGGGCATGCCTTCAAACCGCTGAAGGAGTCCAAACAGGATTTTGAAAAAAATTATCTCATCCAACTCATGAAAATCAGCCGGGGCAATGTCAGCCAGGCATCCAAGCTGGCGGGGAAATACCGGGCCGACCTCTACGAGCTTCTCGAGAAGTATCACATCAATCCGCTCGATTTCAGACAGGACTGAAGGGAAAATCCTTCATCCCGCATTTTCAATGTTTTACCCACAGTTGCCGATTTATCCGGAAAAGCCTGAAGGATATTTCCTTCACCTCAGCACAGCCATCCCCCTTCCCGCCATGAGATGAAATCTCCATATATTAAATGATATCAAATCATTAGATGAATGCTGGGCCCCTTGGTATGGGCCTTGCTCTATAGATGGCCAAGACCAAACAGGATTGAATCGCGGAGGCGATAAATGCGAGTTTTGATTGTGGACGATGACCCGGGGATGAGGGACATCCTGACGATCTTCATGGACCGGGCGGGCCACGATGCTGTCACAGCCGAAGACGGTTTCAAGGCTTTGGATTTGCTGGATAAAAGTAATTACGACGTTGTTATCACCGACGGCTTCATGCCGGAGATGACAGGCTTTGCACTGTGCAGGGTCGTAAGAGATCGCTTCCCCCATGTCCTGGTTATCGGACTGACCGGCTCTTCCCAACTGCAGGAGTTCGAAAAGGCAGGGGCCCATGCCTGCTACTACAAACCGGTCACTTTTTCCGTGATAAATCAGGCAATGGAAACGCACTTCAGCGTCAAAAAGGCCGCAGCCATGTAAGTTGTATGGGCGGTTTTGGAATTCCCGTGGAGGGCGGGCGTCGCAATCGTGCAATAGGATGAATCGACCCATCCCAGAGTGTGTCAACATGATGATTTCAGGCAACAGTCAACCCGTGAACCCGATGTTAATGAGGTCCGTCATTACCATTATCGTCTCGGCCGGCCATGGCGGATCCGTCACTCCTTCAGCCAGGGTGTCCATCGGTTATGGCCTGAGCAAGATGTTCGCCATCACGCCCCGATCGGGCTACTCCATAGCCGATGTCCAGGTGGATGGCGTTTCCGTCGGCGCCGTGCTCACTTATATATTCTCGAATCTTACCGAGGACCACTCGATCCGGGCAACGTTCGTGAAAGATCCCCGACCGGAAGCGCATCCACCCCCCGCCGGCGCTGGCGTCGGCAGGATGCGCTTCCGGTCATCCTTCATTTTCCGGAGCCTTCGAGACGGGGAGATGATGTAATCGTCCTTCTCTCCCGGGTGCCGGGATTGAAGCTCCCTGCCCACAGGGCGGGGCTTCCCGGCAAGGAAAGAACCAAACAGGATCGCGCGCCCTAACCCCGCCTACAAGGCGGGCCTGCGGGATGCGCCCCCGGTCAGAAAATGGAGATTGTCCCTCAAGGCACACGTCTTGCAACATATTGAAACAAGACGAGTGGGGGATGCATACGATGGGATTTCTTGACGCCTTCCGGCGAAAAAAACCTCGCAACGGCTTCAATCAGGCGGTGGCGAGAGAGTGCTCCCAGCCTTGGACAGGCGGAGACGGCATCGATATGAAAAACGCCGTCGTAATCCATGCCCGAAGCTGGCGCAGAGGTCTGCCGGCCGAATACGCCTACATCTCGAGCCTGCACGGATTGCGAAGCCGCGACTGGTTCGTCGAGTCCCAGGAAATCCGGCATGCCGACGAGCGCAGCTATGAAATCTGGATTATCAAGACCCACGAGGGAGCCAGGCTGAGATACTATTTCGACGTCACGAGCTTCCAGGGGTAGACCGGTTTCCGAGCCCCGCCATGCAACAGATGCCAGAAGGCCGCCCCCTTGACGAGGACGGCCTTTTTCTATTATACGGTGCGGCACCCCTGCAGTGACCCCGCAATGCCCGGCGAGCGCATCAGGGCTTGCCGACTCCCGTTCGCTTGCTCACATGGTGGGTTTTGAGGAAATCCTCGAGAACTTCGTAGGGATAGGCGCCGACAACGGCGTCGCCGTCGATGAGGTAAGTCGGCACGGCAGTGACGCCAAGCTCGTGCGATAGGGACCAATCGGAGTCAACCGCCTCTTTGCAAATCCCGGAGTGAAGAACCTTTTCGGCATCGTCCCCGGGGAGCCCGACGGATTGGGCCAGGCGGACCAGCTCCCCCGCTTCGCCGATATTTCTGAGATCGACAAAATAGGCCTTGTAGACGGCCCGATGGAATTCATCCCCCCGGCCTTTTTCTTCCGCCCACTTGCCCAGCTCCTGGGCAAGGCGGCTGTTGTACGTCATTTCCCGATCGCTCCATGGCAACCCCAGTTCACGGGCCGTCTTCTTGAGCCGGAGCATCTGCCGGGGAAAATCGACAGATCGGCTGCGGAAGAGCGCCGCCAGTGAAAGCCCCTCCCGGGGCGTATCCGGATGGAGTGGAAACACTCGCCAGCGGATGTCGATTTCATAATTCTTGCGCAGGCGATCGGTACGCACCGTACCGAAATAGCACCAGGGTCAGATATAGTCGAAAAAGACGTCCAGGATTCGAGTCGCAGGCATCATACTCCCCGTCCGCACTGCCCGTTTACGGTTTTCCCCACAGCTCCTTGAGCCGCTGGTCGCGGCCGCAGCCGTACCGGTAATACTTATACCGGATCGGATTCTTCTGATAGTATTTCTGATGATACTCCTCGGCGGGGTAAAATGTTGTGGCGGCGACGATCTCGGTGTAGACGGGACCGGGGAAGCGCTTCGACTCTTCAAGTGCCTTTTTCGATGCCTCGGCAGACCTCTTCTGCTCCTCGTTGTGGTAGAAGATCGCCGATCGGTACTGGGAGCCGACGTCGCAGAACTGCCGGTCCTTCACCGTGGGATCGATGTTGTGCCAGAAGACATCGAGCAGCTTCGAATAGCTGATGACGGCCGGGTCGTAGGTGATCTCGATGGATTCGGCATGACCTGTCGTCCCGGACGAGACCTCTTCGTAGGTGGGGTTGAGCTTTTGCCCCCCGGTGTACCCGGAGATGACCGATTTGACGCCCGGCAGCTTGTCGAAGGCCGGCTCCATGCACCAGAAGCATCCCCCGGCAAAGGTCGCCTTCTCGAGACCCGGGCCGGGAGCTGCCCCGACGCCGTCCTGTTCCGATGCGATGACGACAAACAACATGAACCCTGCCCACAAGAAAACGATTGCCCATTGCAGCTTCATGACTGTCCCCTTCTCGTGTTGTTGATCCGCGACACCCTATCCTCTGACGACGGCCTTCCTTACTTCTTCTCGAAGAGCTTCAGGTATTCGCCGTAGCCATCCTTTTCCAGGTCCTCCTTCGGGATGAACCTCAGGGAGGCCGAGTTCATGCAATATCGCAATCCCGTCGGCGGGGGCCCGTCATCGAAGACATGCCCCAGGTGGGAATCGCCGTGTTTGCTCCTCACCTCGGTCCGGACCCCGAGAAACAGGCTCCTGTCCTCCCGGGTGACGATATTGTCCGGCTCCAGGGGTTTCGTGAAACTGGGCCACCCGGTCTTCGAGTCAAACTTGTCCAGGGAGCTGAACAAGGGCTCCCCGGAGACGATGTCGACATAGATCCCCTCCCGCTTGTTGTTGTCGTACTCGTTGTGGAAGGGGGGCTCCGTCCCCTCCTTCTGGGTCACCTTGTACTGGAGGGGGGTCAAGGTCTTCCTCAGCGTTGCGTCATCGGGCTTCTTGAAGTTCTTCCAAGCCGCTGCCCCGGTTGTCGCCGGCGCAATTTGTGTCTGTCCTTTCATGGCGCTTTTCTCCTGCATCTGGGTGATCGCCGTGCCTTGGAAACCCACCATCACGACGAGGATCGCTGCGACTATGGCAAACTGTTTCATCGAAACACCCCCGGAGGACCCTGTCGTCCTTGTTTACAAGTGTATCGCCGTGCGGGTCCGCAGGATATCAGTGAAAACCTTACTTTTCGTCTCGATAAACCTGATCTTCATCCTTTCCGGACTCGCATTGCCCCATCACTCCTTTTCCCGATGCGGAGGTAAGGCATTTACCCTGGCTCAATCAGCTTTTTCTTGATTGTCATTTTACCGCCAAAAGAAAAAATAAAACATACGAAATCGCGAAATACTCTGGAGGCACAAAACGGGGTCATCGCGGTCTACCATCAGAAAAGGAGGTGTCAAAATGTCCGAAAACAGAGGTTGTCATTTGATGCAGGGCCTTTTCATCGGGGCTCTGGCCGGCGCGGTCGTTGGACTTCTCTGCGCGCCCAAGAGCGGAAAGGAAACCAGGGAAGAGCTGTCGGTAAAGGCAAATGACATAGCGGCGCAGATCAAGGACGAATACGGGGCAGCCCTCGAGAAGAGCAAGATGGCCTATGACGGTCTGCTGGTCCGACTCAGGGAATTGGAAGCCAAAGCGGAAAAGAAAGTAAAGGACCTCAAGGGGACGACTCCCCCTTCCTGAGGAGGCGACTTTTTCTTCCCGCCACGCTGCGAACAACACGTTGAAGGAGGGTAACGACATGCCGAAAGCCAAAGAAGGAGACCGGTACAGCTGCGAGGAATGCGGAATGGTGGTTGCCGTGGAAGACCCCTGCGGGTGCAGCGATTGCGAGTTGATCTGCTGCGACGTCCCGATGACGAAAAAGGCGGGCACCGCGAAAAAAGCAGCGGCATCGAAGCCCAGGACCGCCCCCAAAAAGGCGAAAGCGGCGGCCAAAACGAAGTCCGCCCGGAAGTAAGCGACCCCTCTTCCTGGACATCGGGCCCGAACAGATTCAGATTGAGCTTTGATCTGAAAAGGGGGTAGTTTGCCTTTTGCCGGGATGAGAGGAGTCCATTGGCCCCTTCAGCCTGCATCGCCTTCATCCCGCCCTGCCTCACAGACGCATCAGCGGCACCGGGCACTGGCTGCAGATGGACAAGACGGAAGAGCTCAACCGGCTGATGGACGAGTTTCTCCTCCCCGTGCAGCCGGGGACCGGGGGCACATGACGGGGGTTGCTCTTTCTGGCCGGATCACTTCAGGGTGATCGCCTTTGTCGGGCACATCTCCTGGCAGCAGAAGCATGAAATACAGGTGTCGGCATCGACCCTCGGGAGAGCCTCGCTCATGGACAGGGCGGATACGGCACAGACGTCGATGCAGGTCTCGCAGCTCGTGCAGAGATCCGCATCGACCTGCGGCCTCAGAAGCGTCCGCGTGTGGATCATCTGCTGCATGGCTTCATTGCTCAGGGTGGCCTCGCCGCTAAGCGGGGGGAGCTTGAAGCCGGGCAGCTTTTTCAATTCGCCGACCACGTCGATTGAACCGATGTCGTAGTCTCCCAGACCCACCTCTTTGGCCTTCTGGAGAAAGCGCAGCCGCGCAGGATCGCACCCCATCATGGACGCAATGACGGCGTCCACGGCCACGGCATTGTCGGATGCAAGGATGAGCCCGATCTCCCTGAGGTCGGGGGAAGCAGGGCCGTTGCCTTCCATCCCGATAACGGCGTCCACGATGAACAGGTCGGGAACGCGAAGCCGGAAGACGTCGACCAGCAATTCATGGAAGCGTTCTGCCGTCCCCGCGGCCTTGTGCAGCTTTGCTTTCTGCGCCCCGGGCAGGAGACCGTAGCTGTTCTTGATCGCCCCGCTGATGACGGTCAACCCGTGAGTCTTGAACTTCGGCAGGCTGATGATGATATCGGCATCCATGGCCATTTTGGAAACACTCACCGCGGGCATGAACTCGGGGTTGAAATCCAGTTTCACGGAATCATTCCCGATGTTTTGATAGTGTCCCCGGGCCGCCTCCATCAGGCCTGTTTTCCGGAAGCACTCCTCGTTGTCCCCGTATCCGAACAGACCGGGGTTGTCGCCGACGACAAGAGAGGCGGGGTTCAGGGTCTCCACCTTCTCCACGACGGCGCGAAGAACGGCGGGGTGGGTCACGATCCCCTCCCTCGCTTCCGATGACCTGAGCACATTGGGCTTGATCAATACGTTCCTGTTCCTCATCTGAAGCGGGAAAAGCTCGAACACCCGGTCGATTGCCTGCCGCAGATTTTCGTACGTGGCAGGGTGAATCATGACTTTTGACATGTCTTCCGTCTCCACAAGGATTGTAGTTCAGATTGCTCTGTTCGTCCGGGACAGGGGGCGCTACTTGAGGCTCAGCTTCATCCGGATCAGTCCATCGGGGATCTTTTCGCCGGTCATCCCGAGCCGGCTGCACGCTTTCAGCATCTTCTGATTGCCCGGCTGGATGTACCCGTAAAACTCCTCCAGCCCTTTTTCCTGAGCAATGCCGATGACCATGTCCAGCAGCTTGTAGGCGAGGCCTTTGCCCTGGTAGTCGTCGTGCACGATGACGGCGAACTCGCCCTTCTTGAAATCCGGCTCAATGATCAGCCGGACGATCCCGATGAGTCGTCTTTTCTCGTTTTGCTTGATCTCCGCGACGATCGCCATCTCCCGGTTGTAGTCGATATTGCACAACCGGATGTGCATTTCGTGGGTGATGCTCTTGATGGTCTGGAAAAATCTCGCCCGGAGAGACCGCTCGGACAGGGTGGAGAGCATCTCGTGCTGGAGCGGTTCATCTTCGGGACGGATCGGCCGCAGCAGGACTTCCGTGCCGTCCGGCAGGCGCCATGGCACGATCAATCTCGTCGGATAGGGGGTCATGACGAGATGAGAGTAAGGGGCGGCGGGGGACAGTGCGTCCTTGTCGAGGATGATCCTCGCGTCAAGGGCGCAGGCCCTGCCGTTGCTGATGGCAATGGGGTTCACATCCATCTCCAGGATCTCGGGAAAATCAACGATCAGATTGGAGAAGCTCACGAGGATTTGCTCCAGCTGCCGCAGATCCGCAGGCGCTTTTCCCCTGTAACCCTGGAGCATCCGGTACACCCCGGTTTCCTCCATGAGTCTTCTTGCAAGCGTCTGGTTGAGCGGCGGCAGGCCGACGGAGAAATCCCGGAAAATCTGCACTCCGATCCCCCCCATCCCGAAGAGGATCACGGTTCCGAAGTCCTTGTCCTTCTTCGCTCCCAGGATGAGCTCGTAGTCGATCATCTCGATCATCTTCTGGACCGTGATCCCCGTGATCGCGGACTGAGGCGAGAGCTTTCTGACCCGTTCCAGCAGCTTGACGTATTCGTCCTTCAGCTCGGCTTCCGAATTGATGCCGGTGACGATGCCCCCCACGTCGGGCCGGAAGATGATGTCCGGGGAGTCGACCTTGATGACGACAGGGTAGCCGAACTCGTCGGCGGCTGCGGCGGCTTCGCCGGCATCGAAGGTCGTGTGCGTCTTGATCGTGGGGATCCCGTAATTGACCAGGAATTTTCTCGTCTCCTCCTCGGTGAGAACGAACGATCCTTCCCGGCTCGCCTTCCGGATCAGGGCCTTCAGGTGGTTCTTGGGAGGTTCTTCGTCGACGCGAATCTCGGAGGGCGTTTCATACTGGAGCTGGAGGTTCCTCTCGTAGTTCCACATGTAGAGGTACGTCCGAACGGCGTCTTCGGCCGTTTCGTAGGCGGGAATGCCGTTGCGGACCAGGATCTCCCTGCCCTCGCGCACCTCGTTGCCTCCCAGCCACGTGGTGATGAGATGTTTTCGATCGTCTGTTGCGACGGAGCGGATCATCTCGGCCAGCTCGCCCGAACGGGCCGCCTCCTGCGGAGTGAAGATGATCAGGATCCCGTCCGTCCCGGGGTCATCCATGCAGATCCGGATGACTTTCTCATACCGCGCCACGTCGGCATCCCGGAAGACGTCGACGGGGTTTTCCCTCTTCCAGTAGGGCGGCAGCACCGCGTCCAGGGCTTTCACAGTTTCGGCCGAGAATTCGGCAAGGGTTCCACCTGAGCGGATGAGCCTGCTGGTGGCCATGATCCCGACCCCGCCCGCGTTGCTGATGATGGCAAGCCTGGGCCCTTTCGGGTGATTCTTGGAGCAGAGAACGCTCGCCAGGTTGAAGAGATCCTGCGGTTCCTTCACGCCGACGACGCCCACCCTCCTGAGAACGGCGTCGTAGACTTCATCGGGTCCCGCCAGCATCCCCGTGTGGGAGAGCCCCCTCTGTGCGGGCGCAGCGAGATGCGGGGGCTTGAGCATGACAATGGGCTTGTTCCGGGCAAATCCGCGCGCGGCGCTGGCAAATTTCTTCACATCTCCCATCGTATCCTCCATGTAGATGACGATGCTGCGCGTGTGCGGGTCATTTCCCAGAAAATCGATCATCTCCCCCAAGTCCACATCCAGCGTCGATCCCAGAGAGACAAACATGCTGAAGCCGATATGCGCGCTCATCCCCCAGTCCAGCAGGGTTTTGCCGAAGGCCGCGCTCTG
>JGI20214J51650_10000727_pt1 | contig 20740 bp, 12 predicted proteins | sample WetSurMetagenome_FD_51650 | JGI IMG/M metagenome (IMG submission 51650) | reverse complement strand
GAGGACCAGAATTCAAGACTTGCCTTACCCGTTTTATCTGTCTTAATTCCGGGGTTCCAATAGAGCGTATTCCGGAAGTCCGGAATATGAGTATCCTTTTGTCCGGCTGAGGAATAATCGGGTGAAACAAATGATGTAACAGGATCGAGCACTCTGTAAGGCATCCTAATAGCATAATCAGGCAAAGTAACACTGCTGTAATCGCCTGCTTTAGTAATTACATTTACAATACCATAGAACAGATAGTCTCCAACCATATATTTCTCCTTAACAACATCTATTTCCTCAACAATCTCAGGATCAAGATTCCATATAATTCCAGGATCATTTATTATCACTCCGTCAACCAGCATACCGGGGGCTGAACTGAAAAATCTATTGGTTACCGGATCAGCAATAGTCAGATCATAGACTGACTTTTTATTTTTCAATGAAACTCCCGGTAAAAGTTCGTAGAAGATCTCCTGCATAACCGGAAGTTTAATATAATCTGCAAGTTTCAGTTCCACATCAGGTTTCCCATAAAATCTTCGTGTGATTTTTGGCTTGATATTTCTGTTGATACGTTCTCCGGTAAAGGAAGCTTCATAGATCTTATTTACCTGATAGTTCACACCCCATTTAGAAATATATGAAGGCGCAGGCCTATATCCTGAATCAGGTGATATTTTAGTCTTGAAGAACTTATCTGAAAATGGTGATTCAATATTTATTTTATGTTTTTTTGATACATCGTCAAGCTGAATTATCAGATCTTTAATTAACTCATCCGTGTGAATCCTGAAGCTGAAATTGCCCTGCTTGTCTGCAGTGGTATATTGAAACTGCGCTACTTTGCCAGGTGTGGAAAGAAGAACTTTTTCTTCTGTATCAGGATACTTCTGGTCCAGGGTCAGAAGTTTTCCGGTCATGTAATGATCTCCACTTTCGACAGGATATCTCAATACCGGGATGTTATCTGATAATATTTTATCCCATTCAATCCAGTTACTGCTCAGATTTGATAAGAGGCTATCCAGTTTATCAGGTGACAATTCATCTATTTTCCTACCCTTTAACGATGTCCATGGTACCAGGCCAAACTCCGATCCGAATATCATGTAATCTGTCAATGAATTATTCAGGTTCAGGTTAGTAACCGGAGAAACTGATATACTTAAATTACCGGGACAAATTGAATCACTGTCATTTTTGATTGTCAGGATTAGTGCAATTTTGTCTCTGATTTTATAACTTTCCGTGGAATTCAGACTTACCAGATAACTGTTCATCGCGGGAGTATAAATATATTTTTCAATTGCTGGTTGTCCGTTTGAATTAAAGATAGTTATTTGATTTATTCCGGGAACCAGCTCTTTTTTAGGGATATTTATTGTGGTGATATCCGAGCTGAGATTCACTGTACTGACATGATTTATTAATCCATGTGTTTGAATAAAGAGATAGACAGTATTATTTGTATTTATCCGGACACTATTATCTGTGTTAACATATATGACCAGCAGATCAGGGTTAAGATTATTAATTGTCAGAGTCAGACCGCTTGCAGGTAAAACTGTATTGCCATCACTAATATTCCCGTTTCCAGTTTTTTCATCCTGGTAAATCTTCTCTTTAAAAGCTTTCTTGCTTAAAGCATTATAAACTCTGATATCCTTCATATAACAATTATACGGAAGGAAGTTCTTCATCCAGCTTGTATAGGCTCTTATTGTATAAGTTCCTGAGCTTAAGGTGTCAGGAAGCAGAATCTGACCAGGTCCAAATCCTTTATCAATGTAAATTCTTCTTTGAACTACCGGTTTGTTTTCCGGACTAAGAAGTTCAAAATATGCAATTTTGTCAGTTTGAAGGGGAAGATTGCTAATTCTGTCTAACAAATAAATATTAAACCACAGATCTTCTCCGGCTATATACTCAGTTCTGTCGGTGTGAATAAATATTTCTTCCCTTGGTATAGCTTCAGAATATCTGAGAAATTTCTGTATAAGATTATCTGTCATATTCTTCTGTGCCCTGGCAAAAGTGCCTGGCAGGAACAGAAGACAAATCAGAATGAGAATTTTATTTTTTAATTTTATCATCATTTAGAATCCTTTTGCACATATTTTTTATCATCCCGCCAGAAAAGAGGTTCTATGTTTGTACCACGAACGGTACAGTCATAGCATCCCTTCGTGCGGGTAATTACTACGTAGGATGGTGGTGGCAGAGGGTGATTAACAATTATCCATACAAAAGTATTCAGACTCGGAATATCAGCGCCATTATAAATTGTATCAACAATACAAACATCATCAGTATAATAAGAAAATAAGCCTTTGAAATTATCTTCAATAAAAATCCTTTTTGATGTGCTTGCAGAAACACTGAAATAGCCCAGAACCTTATCATTCGGGTTTTCGAGACACCATATATTGCTTGGAACAGATGCAGGAGTAATATCATACAAACCACCAACCTGCTCTGAAATGTTTTGCAATTTCTCCCAGTAGAGGTATTCATCTTCATTTAAAGAATACTGGTTAACCAGAATGCTGTATTTCACTCTCAGACGGTCAGTCATGTTTGATACTAAATTGATCGGGAACCTGATAATTCTGTCTTCTGCAAACGAAGAAGTGTTTTTTATCTTAATCATATCAGAATTATTTGATATCCAGCATGTATTATTTGGTACAACATACGGAAGTCTGAATTCCCAGGTCTCATAGAATTCCCATCTGTAGAACTTGCAATTATTTTCAGGATCGTGTGTGTTCAGGTAAACCTGGGCACCATTAGCAGTTTGTCCGTTAGGATATGGTGATGGAATATCCGTTTTTTCATAATAGACACTATCTATTGGAGGAACCGGTTTCATCAGCATAGGAAGTGATTCGTAATTATGTTCCCCTGAAGAATTGCCTGTCTTGATATGCAAGGTATAGGATCTGCCTATATAGCCATGAAAATATGATGGCGTAACATAAGTTCCGGCAATAGTCTCAAACAGACGTGTAGCACTTCCCATATCATCCGTAACATTTACAATTGCTCCTGACAGCGGTTTTGCATCGGTTTTACCTCCCAATGGAAGGGAAGTCGAGATTTTTATAATATTCGGCGCATCCTGATTAGTTATTAGACCCTCGACAACAAGCAAATTCTGATCTTCAGTAGTTTCAGGAATAAACTGCACAATGCAACCTGTAGCAAGAAGCAGAAATGAAAGAAGCAGAAGCTGGCCTATCCGCGCAACCTTAATATTGCGTATTAATACCTGTTTAATTGAATCTCTATTTTTAAGAATAATATTCATTTGTCATGTTTTAACAAAGCACCTATGCTTCATATTAGATTAAAAGTCAAAACTAAAAGTGACAGATGGTATGGCTTTACCAAATACCGATAATTTGTAACCTTTTATCTCGTTGTATTCCTTTTTAAAATATATTGAATAAACATTTTGTCGTCCAAGCAGATTGTAAATTGAGAATGTCCAGTTAGGATGAGCAATTTTACGCGACTTCAGATTTCCACTGACTCTCAGAGAAAGATCCAGACGGGAATAATCAGGGATCCTGTATTTATTGCGGTCAGAATAATGTACAAAAAGCTTATCCCCTATCTTGTATGTTGCTATAGGATAGGTAATTGGTCTTCCAGTACTATATGTATAATTTGATGAAAAGCTTAGACGACGCGATAGCAGGTAGTTAAATGTAACCACAAGATCGTTAGGTTTATCAAAATTGGCCGGGAACCATTTTCCAAGATTAATAATTTCATCACTGAATTTTCCAACGCTCTTCAGGAAGACCCTTGAATAAGTATATCCTATACTATACCTGATCTTCCCTTCTGTCTTTTTAAACGCCAGTTCCAGTCCATAAGCCCGGCCTTTGACATTAACTATATCCTTTTCAATGTGTTCATTCATTATCAGATTCGTACCTCCTTTGAAATCAACCATATTCTTTATCTCCTTATAATATACTTCGGCTGACGATTCAAAACTACTGTTGAAAAGTATCTTGTAGAAACCAACAGCAAACTGATCTCCGATTTGTGGTTTAAGATAATAATCACTTAATTTCCAGGTATCGGATGGTGCTATTGAGGTAGAATTTGAGAGGAGATGGAGGTATTGCCGGGTCCTGTTGTAATTCAGCTTAAGGGAGCTCCTGTCAGTCAGTTTGAAATTAAATGAAACCCGGAACTCTGGTCCGGCATATTTGCTGGCAACTTCACCTTTCTTAATATTCAGAGTATCAGTAATTGTTGAAATGCTTTTCGAATACTCCGGATTATAGATCATTACTGCCTGGGGTCCAAAAGAGTAAAATGCAGAGACTCTCATCCCCACATTAATCGAAACAATATTGTTAAGAATGAATTTGTCATCGATATACAGCGCACCTTCAAATGCTTTTTCGGATGGAATAATATTGGGAATTACAAGCGATGAATCACCAACAGGAAGATAACTACCTGGAGTGATAGCATACTTATTCAGGTCGAGTCCGAAATTAAGCTCATTTCTTCCAAGAAACCAGTTAAAATCTGCCTTGAAACCGGTGCTGTTTATCTTATGGGACAGAACAAATGATTCTGTTTTAATGTTATCGGATGAAATGTCATAATTATATGAACTGCTGTTTATTGAAACGGACGAAAAAAACTTGCTGCTGAAAAAATGTCTCCATTTCAATGCAAAAATTTTATTGTCGTAGCTATAAACAGTATCGGAATTGAACCGGAAGGAGTCATGACTGTAATAAGAAGAGAGATCAATTTTATTTTTCTTATTTAGATCATAAGTAATCTTCCCGTTTAAATCATAGAATGAAGCACGGCTGTTCTTTAGAGATGCATTATCAATCAGACCAAAAATCCAGTTTGAATAAGTTGTACGTGCTGTTAGGATATAGGTTAAAGTGTCCTTGATTATCGGGCCTTCAACTGACAGATGGGTTGTAATGGGACTTATGCCTGCATTACCTGCAAACTCTTTTCTGTTTCCTTCTTTGGATACAATATCAAGGACTGAAGAGATTCTGCCTCCATACCTGCTTGGAATACCGCCTTTATATAATGTGACATCTTTTATTATATCGGAATTAACTGCCGAGAAGAAGCCAAAAAAGTGAGATGAATTAAAAACAGGAGCTCCATATAAGAGAATCAGGTTCTGATCAGCTGATCCGCCTCTGACGTTGAAACCTGCAGAACCTTCACCAACAGATTGTACACCAGGTATCAGCAGGACACTTTTGATAATATCTGATTCGCCAAGTGATGTGGGAGATAGTCTGAAAGATGCAATATTAATTTTTTCAGCACCCACTTCAAATCGCTGAATTGTTACACTCTTCTGTGCGGAAATTACAGTCTCTTTCAAAGGAATGAGCACACTGTTCATTTCAACATTCAACTCCCCGGACCCACTGAGGTCGAGGTTGATTGTCTTTTCCCTCATCCCGATAAAGGAAAACTGAATCATATGAATTCCCCTTGGCAATGTAAGGGTGTAGAATCCGAATTCATTTGTAATAGCCCCTAAAGAAAGCTTCTGATTGAAAACTGTGACACCTGTAACCGGTTCCTTTGTATCTTTATTGGTAATATATCCTGAGATAACTACATTTCCGGGCTTATTCCGTTCAGAAGGATTACCAATTTCAATAAGATTATTCCCTTTTAGTTTCTGCTCTTCCACCGAACCTGAATAATCTGAAGGAGGAATAAAGTTAGTTTTTTCCTCAATTTTTATATCGGATACTTTTACCGAGTAGTTCTTTGTGAGTACAACATTTCCTGCATCATCAATATAATAAAAAACAGATTTCCCCTGCAGAACTTTATCCAGAATTTCAGGCAGAGTATTGTTCCCGGGATAATTGTCCAGAATAAGGTCATTTATCCATTCATCTTTATAAAAGAATCTGACATTCAGAATCGTTGTCGATTTTGCCGCAAACTCCTTAAATGTCATATTCTTATAATCCCAGGTAATTTTAAATTTATCCTGAGCCCTCAGAATAACACTAAAATACAATGAAAATATTATTACAAGTATCTTGAATTTCATAAAATATAAATTCTATCTCAAACTATTGTAAAACTGAACTACGGGTATGAAACTCTCAGGGTCATTTTTCGAAATCCTTAACCTGTTCTTCTTGATATAACTCCTGATCTGAACTTTATATTCATCCAAAAGACTGAGAAATTCTCTTTTCCCGCTTATCAGATTCAGAACTCCGTCTTTCATAAAATATAGTTTTTGAACAGGATAAAACAAATCATATTTGTTTTCCACAGCAAGAACCGCAATCTCTTTCCGGTATTTGACATAAAGAGATGTTTTTCCGGCAATTAACACATTAACAAAGCCCTTTAATCCTTTCAGACTGTCATTGGTTATATTAATAAATTTATATGCTTTGTTTTGAAAGTTTAAAGTAAAACTGTCTATCATTTCCTTGTTAAGGCGAAGAACCGTCACATTGCTTATCGGAGTTATAAGTTCATCGGTATAAATATCATATCTGACATTAATATCGTTAAAAGTGTTTCCATTGATTGTTACAGTTGCAGGTAAAAATTCCTTTGAGAAAAGGAATTGATGATCCTTTATCATAAAATACAGATTCCTCCATATTCTTCCATTGAAAAGAATCTGATTATCAACCAGAGTATCCTGCTGAGATAACTGATAACTGATTGATCCAGTAACCGTGGTACTATTTCCGGAAAGAGGTAGTCTGGTAAAAAGGATAAATAAAAGTATTAATTCTAAAATATTTCTTTTCATGTTTTTAATTAATCATCCCTTTTAGAATTGACAAATCCTGAAACAGAAGAATCTGGAAAATTCAGGGGGATGTTCAGTTGATATTTTATTCAGGTATCAAAATCAGGTTTAATTTCTATTTTACAACAGGGGTAAGAATTATATTGCGATACAACACAGTTCCGTGATCACCCTGGAGATAAACAGGTCCCGGTGCATTTACATCAGAAATGATAGCTCCTCCGGTTGGTCCGTATACAGGCTGGTTATCAATGATCTTAATCCCGTTAAGGATAACCGAAATATGACGGTCGCAAAGAGTGATATCGAGCGTCTGCCAAGTACCTGCAGGCTTTTCGGCATTTACAAGAGGTTTGATGCGACTGTAGACTGCCCCCATATTATGCGAATCAAGTTCTTTCTTATAAGAATCCAGAACCTGGATTTCATACATCCCGCGAAGATAAATTCCGCTGTTGCTTCCCGCGGGTATATTAACCTCAAGCCTGAGATTGAAATCTTCAAATACCTGTTCGGTCCTGAGATTACCATAAGTAACATGAGGCTCTCCTTCCTTCTGAACAGGATTATTGCTCAATACTCCGTCAACAACCGAGAATCCGTTTTTCAGGCCCGGGTCAATCAGTTTCCACCCTGTGAGATCCTTACCATTAAATAATGTTATTGGTTTACCAAATTTCAGATTAGCAGTTTCAGGAGCCGGAGGTGGTGGAGCAAGCTTAGTTCCTATGAACGACGTCGAATCAATCCCTTTTCCATCGATGCGGGGATTCAGGAGGTAACCTTCTAACTTATCACCGTCTTTTATAATCTCCAGCCAGTTTGTGATAATGTGAGTACGTACTGGTTCATTTTTTTCATCCAATTTGCGAACAACATTATCAGTACGGGTAACAAATAAATATTTATCTCCTGCCATATAAACGTCTGCAACCGGAAGAACACTTCCTCCAATCCAGAGAAGATCAGCATCAAGATAATCCTTCTCCTGACGAACTTCGAGCCACCCAACAGTTCCTCCCTGAATATCTAGAGTCCATTGTCCGAGAAATTCAGATATGCCGGTTTTTTTTGGAGGTTCAGGTTTCTTCTCAACTTTACACGACATAAAAGAAAAAACTAGAAGTAACGTTACAATTGAACACAGGTTAGATTTCATCAGGTCGGTCTTTATGTAAATTTCAAAAAATTTTAAGGCTCATAAAGTTAACTAAAAACTATATGCACAATTTGTTAAAAATATATAAAATTTCAAAACGCACTAATGTCCCTATATTGAGAAGCAATAAGCTGAATCTATTCCACTTTGACTAATTTTCTGAAGGAAAGAACTTTGCCATCGACCCCAATGCCCTGAATATTAATCTCATATTCAGAAACAACATCTGAAGTCCAGAACTCGATTCTTACCTTACCATCTTTATCAGGCCTAACTGATGGATTCCAGTATAGAGTATTTCTGAAATCAGGAATCCGGTTATTTTTTATTTCCGGTGATGAATAATCAGGAGAGACAAATGACATAACGGGATCTATTACCCGGTAGGGCAACCTGATCATATATGCCGGAAGAGGAACACAACTAAAATTACCTGACTTTGTAATTACGTTTACCAATCCAAAGAAAGTATAGTCTCCAACAATATACTTGTCTTTAATCACATCAATTTTTTCAACAATTTCCGGATCAAGATCAGCTATAATTGAAGGATCCTTTATTATCACTCCATCGACCATCAGACAGGGAGACAATTCATACCGGCTATCATCGATGCGATCAGCAATTGATATCTCATATGTTGATTTTTTCTTTTTCAGTGAAACATGAGGCAGGAGTTCGAAAAAGACCTCCTCCATTTTAGGCAGACTTATATAATCTGCCATAATCAGCTCTATATCAGGCTTCCCATAAAACCGCAGCGGTGCCATTGATGAATATACAGGAATCAAAGGATTGCCTCGTGAAGAAGATCCGTAAATCTTCTTCACCTGATAGTTCACACTCCATTCAGAAGCCTGGGATTTTTCAGATTGTCTTGTAGAATCATCTGCTATTTCAGACCTGAGATACTGATCTGAAAATGATGATTCAATTATAATTTTATGATTTTTATTTATATCATCCGGCATGATCACCAGATCTTTAATTCCTTCATCTATATTAATGTTGAAGCGGAAATTTCCCGTGCTATCTGTACTTGCATATTGAAATCCGGCCTCCCTGCCTGGAATACACATCAGAAGATATTCAGAAGGATGGACTGAGTTTTCATCACCAGTCAGAAGTCTGCCTGACAGAAAATGATCTTCATTTTCGATCGGGTATTTATAATGAGGCAGTTCATCAGAGAGGATAGTTGCCCAGTTAATCCAGTTGCTTTTTATGTCCGACAGTATACTGTCTGTGATTTCAGGCGGGAGCTCACCTATGTTCTTTAAACGTGCATTATTCCAGGACTGAAAACCATATTCTGTACCAAAAACCATATAATCCTTCATGTCTATCATTTCCTGTCCATTTGCAGGAGGAGCAACAGAGATACTGAAATTCATTGATTTTAAATCTGTATATAATTCACCAGCAGGTTCAATATCAAGAGAAATTTTACTTCTTTTGTTACAGCTGTCTGCTGAATGAAGATTTAAAAGCTGCTCTTCTTTCTCACGGGTATAGATATATCTTTCGAATACAGGCTGACCTTTTGAATTGAAAATTGTTAACTGGTTGATTCCAGGTAACAGACCTTTTTTCATAACAGATATTTTACTGTAATCCGAAATAATTTTTTCGGTTCTTATTGAGTTTGATACACCGTGTGCCTGAATAAAAATATAAATAGTATCATGTTTTTCAACCCTGTAGTTTTTATCTGAAGTAACTTGTATATCGAGTGTATCGGCTTTCAGATTATTAATTCTGAATGTAAGTCCGGATTGAGCATCATAAGACCTGTTAACTGGTCTTTTTCCTGTATTGAAGTAATTGTCTGAATATCTTTTCTCCTGAAAGACTTTCTTGCTGAAATCGTTATAAATTTTAACATCTTTCATAAAACAGTTATACGGGAGGTTGTTCTTCATCCAACTGGTATAAGCTCTGATTGTGTAGGTTCCTGAATTCAAAGAGTCGGGAAGTACTATCTGTCCCGGACCAAATCCTTTATCGATAAGTATCCTCTTTTGCACAACCGGTCTGTTTTCGCCATTCAGTATTTCAAAATATGCAATTCTGCTTTTTAAAGAAGGCTTAAAGCTCTGTCTGTCTATAAGATAAATATTAAACCATAAATCTTCACCTGCAATGTATTCATCCCTGTCGGTATGTATATATATCTCTTCCCTGGGCACAGTTTCGGTATACCTCATAAATTTCTGTCTCAGATAATCCGGAATATTCTTTTGTGTCTGACAATATGAACCTTGTGTAAACAGAGTATATAGTAAGAGAAGAAGAACAGTTTTATTTATATTTCCCATGCACATAGTTTTCACAATACTTCATTATTTATCATCTATCCAGAACAGCGGTTTTATTGTTGACCCTCTCAAAGAACAATCTGAGCACAATTTGTTATGTGTAAGAATAGTTAAACTTGGCTTTGAAAACGGAGATGCGGGAATATAGAAAAGTATCCAGGTCGTTGTATCGATTCCCGGAATGTACCTGTCACCCACAACAGAATCTGTAATACAGTGTTCATAAGGATCAATAATACCTGCAAAATTGTCTTTTATAAAAATTCTTTTGGATGTTATTGAAGAAACACTGAAATAACCCAGAACTTTTTCAGCCGGATTTTCAATACACCTGATATTGCTTGGTATAGAAGCAGGAATTATATCATACAGGCCGCCTACCTGTTCTGTAAAGGCTTTTAGTTTCTCCCAGTAAATATACTCTTCCTCATTCAGAGAATATTGATTTACCATAATACTGTATTTGGTTTTCAACCTGTCAGTTGCATTCGAAATGTAAGTTACAGGAAGTCTTTTAATTACATCTTCTCCGAAAGCAACAGTATTCTGAATGAAAATGTTCTTTGATTTATCTGACATCCAGCACTTCTGGTTTGGAATATCGAAGGGCAGTCTGAGCGCCCAGGTCTCAGAGTAGTCCCATCTGTAATATCTGCAGTTATCTTCAGGATCATGGGTATTGAGGTAAATCTGACACGCTTCAATTCCTTTATTATACTCATAGCTTGCCTGAATGAGTTTCTTTTCATAATAAAGTGAGTCGATCGGCGGAACAGGTTTCATCTTTACCGGAATTGACTGGTAGCTCAGGTTTCTGTCAGAGTTGATGAATCTGATATTCAATGTATAAGTTCTTCCCGGTATACCATGAAAATCAAAAGGCGGGATATAAGTTCCTTCAATTGTTTCGAAAAGGATGACGTAGCTTCCCATATCATCTGAAATGGAAACAAAGCATCGGGATAGAGGTTGGGCATCTTCTTCTTTCCCCAATGGCAAAGATTGTGAGAGTTTCACTGTATTCATCCCCGGTTGATCGGTCAGCAATCCCTGCACTACAAGCAGTTGTTTTTTTTCTTCAATCTTAGGAATAAACTCAGTTATACAACCATTAAAAAGAATCAGAAACAGGAATAATATAATTAAATTAAATGTTTTAACCCAATTATAATTNTCATTTCCTGGGTGAATCATCGGATTATAATGAATATCTGATATTGATTTGAATTTTAATACCATTTGAGATTAAAGATTATCTAAAAATCAAAATTGAAAGTCACTGAAGGAATGGCTCTGCCAAATACCGACAGTTTATATCCCTTAACCACCTCTCCCTCCTTTTTAAAATATATTGAATAAACGTTTTGTCTTCCAAAGAGATTATAAACTGAAAATATCCAGTTTGGATGTGCTGTTCTGTGTACCCTGAGGTTCCCGCTTACCTTAAAAGAAAGATCAAAGCGCGAGTAATCAGGAATCCTGTATTTGTTTCGGTCAGAATAGTATACAAGAACATTATCATACATAACATACGTTGCAACCGGAAAGGTTATCGGGCGTCCGGTGCTGTATGTATAGTTCGATGAAAAACTAAAACGCCGGGACAACAGATAGTTAAATGTTATGACCAGGTCATTTGGCTTATCAAAATTAGCCGGGAACCATTTACCGTCATTAATTATCTCCTCAATGAAATGACTTGTACTCCTGACAAAAGTTCTTGCGTAAGTATAACCTATATTGTAACGCAGTTTTCCTTCGGTCTTTTTAAGAATAAGCTCCATGCCATAAGCCCTTCCCCGGACATTCACAATATCTTCAGCAATCTTGTCATTCATAATAAGGTTAGTACCTCCCTTGAAGTCAGCCATATTCTTTATTCCTTTATAATATATTTCGGCCGAAGTTTCAAAACCGCTGTTAAACATCTGGTAGAACCCTAAGGCTACCTGATCACCTATCTGAGGTTTAAGATAATAGTCACTTAGTTTCCAGGTATCTGTCGGCGAGATCGATGTTGAATTTGACAACAGATGAAGATATTGTCGTGTTCTGTTATAATTTATCTTAAGAGAGTTCCTGTCAGAGATCCTTAAATTCAATGATATTCGCAATTCAGGACCGGCGTATTTATTTATAATTTTCCCTGTTCTGAAGTTAAGAGTATCTGTAATAGTCGATCTGCTTTTGGGGTATCCCGGACTATAAATAATTACCCGGCCTGGGCCTACAGAAAAATAAGATGACATCCTCATTCCCACATTGACCGACATGTAGTTTGTCAGAATTATCTTATCGTCAAAATACAATGCTCCTTCCCAGGCTCTTTCTTTTTCAAGAAAGTGAGGTACCACTATTGAAGAATCATTTGGAGGCGTATAGCTTCCGGGCATTACATCATACCTTATAAGATCAAGTCCGAAATTAATTTCGCTTCTGCCATGAAACCAGTTAAAATCTGCTTTGAAACCGGTACTGTTCAATTTATGAGATAAATCAAATGCTTCCGGATTTAACTCCTGACTTGATACGTCATACTTATAAAAGCTGTTATTAAGGGAAAACGATGAAAAGAACCTGCTGCTGAAAAAATGCCGCCACTTCAAAGCAACTATATTGTTGTCATACCGGTAAACTGAATCTGAACTGAACCTGAACGAATCATGACTGATGTATGATGAAAAGTCAATTTTGTTGTTCTTATTTATATCATAAGTTATTCTCCCGTTGAGATCATAAAATGACGCACGGCTGTTTCTCAGGCTTTTATCCGGAAGTAAACCAAAGATCCAGTTTGAATAAGTTGTCCGGCCGGTAAGGATATAACTTAAGGTATCTTTTATAAGCGGTCCTTCCAGCATAACATGTGTTGTGATAGGACTGATTCCCGCATTTCCTGCAAATTCTTTCTTGTTTCCTTCACTTGTTCCGATATCAAGGACAGATGAGATCCGGCCTCCATAACGGCTTGGAATACCTCCTTTATACAGGGTGACATCTTTTATTATATCAGGATTAACGGATGAAAAGAANCCGAAAAAATGAGATGAATTATAGACAGGAACTCCATATAAGAGAATAAGATTCTGGTCAGCTGTACCTCCCCTGACATTAAAACCTGCAGATCCTTCACCAACAGATTGTACCCCGGGTATTAACAGAACACTTTTAATAATATCTGTCTCACCCATGGAAGTTGGTAACAATCTGAACGATGTAATATTGATCTTTTCAGCACCAACCTCAAAACGTTGAAGAGCCAGGTTTTTCCGGGCAGAAACAACAGCTTCCTTCAAAGGTATCAGCATACTGTTCATCTCAACATTCACTTCACCAGCACCATTAAGATTCAGATTTATTGTTTTTTCTCTCATCCCGATAAATGAAAACTGAAGGATGTGAATTCCACGAGGCAAAGTCAGTGTAAAATATCCAAATTCGTTTGATATTGTTCCGACCGAAAGTTTCTGTATGAAAACGGTTACTCCCGCTACAGGTTCTTTAGTGTCTCTGTTTGAAATATATCCTGAAATAATTACATCTCCCTGTCTGTTTCTTTCGGCCGGATTTCCAATTTCCACAAATGTATTTCCTGTCAATTGTTTGCTTTCCTCCGAACCGCTATAGTCTGTAGGGGGAATGTAATTGGTTTCTTCAACATGAGGTTGGCCTGATCTTTTAACAGTATAGTCTTTTGTAAGAACAATATTCCCGTATTTATCAATATAATAGTGAATGGAAGTCCCCCTGAAAAGGTTATCCAGGACATCGGATAATCTTGAAACGCCCTGATAATCACCTAATTTAAGATTTTTAACCCATTCTTCCTTATAAAAAAACTTTACTTGCTGCAGTGATTCTGTTGCCAGAACAAATTCTTTAAAAGAAAGGACTTTATAATTGGAAGGTATCAGCTGCCTGTTCTGGGCTTGTAACCTGAAAGTAAGCAGGAGTATTAAAAGTAATATAAGNATCTTCAGTTTCATAAAAACATTAATGGTNCTGGATNGAATCAGCGAATCGGATGACAGGAATAAAACTNTCGGGTTCTTTTACTGATATCTTTAAATGATTCTTTTTCATGAATTCCCTGATGATCTCNTTATCTTCAGCTAAAGCTTTAATCAGGTCTCTTTTCGCTGTAATAGAATAAACATTTTTGCCTTTCACAAAAAAGGTATGGCTTTCCTGATAAAATTTATCATACTTCCCCTCATCTGAGAGTTTCCCGATTTTCTTATTATACCTGATATACAGTGCAGTCTTACCTTTATATAAAACATTTGCATAACCTTTCAGATTGCCTTCAAAAATTCGCGTAAAATTGTATGATCTATTCTGAAAGAGTATTGAAAAACTGTCAACCATCTCTTTGTTAAGTTGCAATATCCCTCCGTGAGGATTGGGAATCAATATTTCATCATTAAGAATATCGTACAAAATAGTGACGTTTCTGAATGTCCTACCCCTGATTATCAATGTACCATGCAAAAACTTCTTTGAAAAAAGAAACTGATCACCTTTCACCATGTAATAGACATTTTTCCATTCTCTGCCATTATAAAGAATCTGATTCTCTTTCAGAGTATCTTCACGAACAAAACTATAGCTGATACCTGNGTGTTCAGACGTTGAACTACCGCTAACTCTCCCTGATATCATGCCTGTGGTCAGGAATGTGAAAAAAACTACAAAAAATGGCCTTATGATATACATGGAATAACTTCTCCGATTAATAGAAAATCAATTAAATGCAAAAATATATTATCCTCACTTTTTGCAAACAAAAATCATGACTACACAAACCATAACTATTTCAGAACATTGCTTACTTTAAAAACATACGCAAGCTGATTGTCATCAGGTGAAAGTACCGGAGGTGCTATGATCAGACTACCTCCTGTTTCCTTTACAGAAACCTGTTTTTCCGAGCCTAACAAATTCACCATCAAATTGCCTGCCGTTTTTAATCCTTTTAATACAATATTCCCTTTGGGCCAATCAAGACAGATNACATAAATATCTTTATTCTTTTGAGTAAAAAAGATTGATTTATTTGCGGACCCGTTAATNGTTTCCTCCTTTTTGCTTTTAATGAATGCCCTCGTTCCATAAATTGCTTCTCCGTTTATTTTCAGCCAGTTACCGATCTCAAGCAGTCGCTGTTGCATGATAACCGGAATCGTTCCATCAGCAGCCGGTCCGATATCGAGAAGGAGATTCCCTCCAGCCGAAACAGTAGATACTAACAGCTTAATCAACTGTTCAGCTGTTGAATAATCATTTAATCCCTCAGTTCTGTTATATCCAAAAGATGTCCCGATACCTCTGCATTCTTCCCACGGATGAGGAACTGAATTGTCGACTCCTTCTTTGTCTCCGACAAGTCCGTATTCGGTAGTGTAAATTCCTCCATGTTTACTTCGTGTTTCACTTCCCCATCTGTCGTTGACAACAATACTGTTTTTAACAGGGGAATCATTATATAACCATGCAAGGAATTCCTCGCTTTTCCATTCTTTACTTGGTCTATCCCATTCACCGTCGGTCCAGAGGATATCCGGCGTATACCTGGTTACAAGATCCTTCATCTGGGGAATCATGTGATTGTCAACATAATTGTTCGGATCGGCTTTGTATGTAGGATTAAACCACTCATACAGAGAATAATAGAAACCCATATGAAGTCCCTGTTTTTTAACTGATGCTGTCAGATCTCCGCACAGATCACGGTTAGGACCAATATCAACACTATTCCAGTTCCAGCTCTGTGCACTTGGCCATAGTGTAAATCCTTCATGATGTTTGGATGTCAGAACAATATATTTTGCTCCCGATTCTTTAAAAAGTTCTGCCCATTGATCGGGATTAAACAATTCAGCTTTAAACATAGGCGCAAAATCCTGGTATTTAAAATTTGGTCCGTATGTTTTTAAATGAAATTCTTTAAAATACTTCTGAACTTTACCAGGTTGTGTCAGCTTACTCCAATACCATTCTGCATATTTATCATAAACTCCTATGCTATCACCGGTGGGACCCCATGACGGGACTGAATAGACACCCCAGTGAATAAAAATCCCGAATTTTGAATCTTCAAACCATTGCGGAACAGCTCTTTTGTCAAGTGATTCCCACTTTGGCTGATATGTCTGCCCATTAAGTCTGAGGTTAAGGTTTATACCAAGAAATAAAAAGATAAAAAATACTGCTTTTTTCATACTTTGATATTTATGTTAACGATTCATCCGGTTAAAAATAAATAATCATCCAATTGATCTGTGACGAATTAAAAAACTCTNAAAAATTTCTGACATGAAAGTAAGGTTAAATATTTAACATGAAGAAAGAATCGGATCGGATTAAATTATGTTATTAAATATATACTAGGCATCAGGCGTCAGGCATCAGGCATCAGGCATCAGGCATCAGGCGTCAGGCATCAGGCGTCAGGCATCAGGCGTCAGGCATCAGGCGACAGGCATCAGGCATCAGACGTCAGGCATCAGACGTCAGGGTTTAATCATTTCAAGCCTTATATTTCTTAGTGCTGCTGAAGTATTCCATGAAGCAATACCAAAGGGTTTTGACAATTCAACTTCCGGACGGATTGACAGTTTATTGTTACCGGTTTTAAAATCAACAACCTCAGTACTATCAATAATCGCTTTTATCTCAGATTCTGTTACAACAAGAGAAATATGATACCAGCGTTTCTTCTCAAACTTCATTAGTTTAGTTGTACTATTCTCCGCAGCATCTTTTCCATCGATACTTGACAAGCCAACAGTGGTACCTCCCCAACCGCCAATTATCAGTGAACAAGGATCCTTTCCGACAGGAAATGTAATTCCGCAGAAAAAATCATTACCCTCAACCCGCATGGCATCGAGAGTAATTTTATAGTTTATTACAGGAAAATCTTTCTTCCATGTGATGCCGGTACAACCATCGCCCATACCCAGTATTATCTCATCACCGGAAACATAAACCGGTCCCTGCGGTCCAAAATTTGTTATCTGCCAGCCATCAAGTGTTTTTCCGTCAAACAGAAAAGTTGAATCCTTTTTTTCAATAACTGGATAAGAAGCCTGGTTTTTAATATTCTTATTTCCGGAACAGCAAATGAAAAAAAATGAGGAGATTATTATCAATAACAGGGAAGATGAATATATTTTGGATCTGTCCACAGCAGTCATAAATTACAATCACTCCTCCGATTTCTTTAATTCCCTGACAGGCTTATCAAGTATTTCAAAGTCAGGCAAAACATTTTTATTGTCTGTAGCCTTAAGCTGTTCAAGTTTTCTTCCTGCAGGAAGTACCCTGCTTTCCCATGAACCTATGGCATCATTATAACCTTTAAGTGCTGATTTTAAGCCATTGCCCACTTTGTCAAAATGATCTGCAAAAACACTTAACCGGCTTTGTAACTCAGATGCAGCATCCATGATCTCCATGGCATTTTCCGTAATAGTATGCTGTTGCCATGACATAGCCACGGATTTCAGAACCACTATCAGAGTAGTAGGTGTGGCCAGAATAATCTTGTTGTTCATGGCATCCTGCAAAAGAAGTTTATCGGTCATCAAAGCCACATTCAAAGCAGATTCGACCTCCATATACAGTACCACAAAGTCAGGTGTGTTCTCAAACTGGGACCAATATTGCTTTTTACTCAGTTTATTTACATGATCTCTGAGGTCCTTTGCATGTTTTTCAAAAAGAAGGTTTCTCGAAGTCTCATCATCGGTTTCGAGAGCCTGAAGATAGGCATCCAGTGGTAATTTTGAATCGACAACCACATGGCTGTTGCCAGGCAGATTAATTATCATGTCAGGTTTCAGGATATTGTCTTCACTTCCGCTGTAAACCTGTTCTACAAAATCGCAATGAGCTGATAACCCGGAAAACTCAACAACTCTTTTCAAACCAATTTCTCCCCATTTACCTCTTACTCTTGGATTTCTCAGGGCATTCACAAGTGACGTTGTTTCTTTTTGAAGGCTCGTATTGGTCTTTTGAATATTAGAAAGCATTTCAGTTACCTGGCCAAAAGTTTTTTCGTTTCCTTTTTCCAGTTCCTCAATACGTTTTTTATAACTGTCAATTGATTCTTTTACCGGTTTAAGCATCTCCTCTATTGCAGATTTCCGCTGGTCAAGATTACCTTCAGCATCTTTGACCTGGGTTTCCAGCTGGCTTTTTGCCAGATCGAGAAACTGCCTGTTGTTCTGAACCAGAGCATCAGAAGCTGCAGATTTGAAAGTATCTACCATGGCTCTTCTTACCTCTTCAAGGCTATTGGCCTGTGCTTCAACCCTGGCCTGCAATGTACTGTTCAGCCTGTTGAGCTCAATTAGTTCGTTTGATTTTTCAAGCAGAATCTGCTGATGAATATTATTCAACCTTGACTTTGTTACCAGATATGAAACAATAGCTCCAATGACCAGGCCTGCACTCACATAAATTAATATCTCCATCGGGTAAACATATAATAGTTCTCAAATTTAGAAGTTTTATGTGGAAATGCGCTGAGAAAATATTCATTTTACCAATTTTGTTATCTTCGTATTTCTTTAACTATCCTTGGAACTGTATTATGAGATTTGCTTAAAGAAGAAATCCTTTAACCACAAAGGTCGCAAAGAGATTCACAAAGAACGCAAATAGCAGTTTATAATGAATTGATTTTATGGTCTTTACGGTGAGGAAAAAACTTCAAAAGATCCAGATTAACTGACAATAAAAACCTTATCAACATGAAAAGAACATCTTTATTAATCATTACAGTACTGATCATTTCCTCTCTCTGGTCGTGTACTTCAAAACAGGAAAAAACGGAAAACAGGATGAAAGCTTTTATTTCAGCATACGAATTAAAAGCAATACCTCTTTATAAGGCTTCAGCCCTTGCTTCCTGGAATGCAAATATTACAGGGACAAATGAAGATTATGCCATAAGTGAAAAGGCTTCCTTCGAGTATGCCAGGATATTTACTGATACCAAAGCATTTGCCGGGTTGAAAGAGATAAAGGAGACACAGGCNATGAAGGACCCTCTTCTTATCAGGCAACTTGATCTGTTGTATAACGGGTACCTGGGAGGTCAGGTTGATACAACTCTTATTCAGGAACAAATAAAAATGGAGACTGAAATAAGTAAGAAATATGCCAACTTCAGGGTAACATTAAATGGAAAACAAATACCGGATAACGAGGTTGAGAGTATCCTGCGCACCTCAACCAGCAGTAAGGAGCTTGAGGCAGTATGGACCGGATCAAAGGAAATCGGACCTGTTGTGGCAGCTGATATCATTAAACTTGTAAAGCATCGCAATAAAATCGCTCAGAAAATCGGCTTCAATAATTTTCACGAAATGAGTCTGAAACTTTCAGGACAGGATCCAGCAGAGGTGACAAAGATATTTGATGAACTTGACAGTCTCACCCGGAACAATTTTGCCGGACTAAAAGGTGAGATCGATACATATTTCGCTAAACGATTTAAAATAGCTGCGACACAACTGCGGCCATGGCACTATCAGAACCGCTATTTCCAGGAAGCTCCTGAGATCTATACAGTTAACTTTGATAAATATTATGAAAAACAGGATCCTGTAAAATTGGCTTCCACTTACTATAATGGCATCGGTTTGAATGTTGATGCGATCCTGGCAAAGAGTGACCTGTATGAGAAACCGGGTAAAAACCAGCATGCTTTCTGTACAGATATTGACAGGTCAGGTGATGTGCGCACACTTGATAATATACGTCCTGACTCATACTGGATGAATACAATCCTGCATGAACTGGGTCATGGTGTTTACTCCTATTATAATGACAAAGATCTCCCGTTTATCCTCAGGGATGCAGCCCATACCTTCACAACTGAGGCTATTGCAAATATGTTTGGACGACTTGCTACCAATCCGCAATGGATGCTTAACATGGGTGTGATCGATACAAAAGAGAGTGAGAAGATAACTGATGACAGCCGCAAGGCTCTTCGTCTGCAAATGCTTGTATTCAGCAGGTGGGCACAGGTAATGTACCGTTTCGAAAAGTCAATGTATGAAAATCCCGATCAGAACCTGAATCAGCTATGGTGGAACATGGTTGAGAAGTACCAGTTGCTTGCCAAACCTGAAGGACGTGATATGCCGGACTGGGCGACCAAGATACATGTTGCACTGTATCCCTGTTATTACCACAACTACCTTCTGGGTGAGTTACTGGCTTCACAGTTATACAATTATATCACCACCAATGTATCGAAAAACCAATCATTTGTTGGAGAAAAAGCTGTTGGCGATTATCTGAAGGAAAAAGTTTTTATACCGGGAGCCAGATATTACTGGAACGACATGATCGAGAAAGCTACAGGTGAAAAACTGACAGCAAAATACTACGCAAAGCAGTTTGTGCAGTAAGAAGTTTGGAGTGACTAGAGTGACTAGAGTG
>JGI20214J51650_10000723_pt1 | contig 20759 bp, 14 predicted proteins | sample WetSurMetagenome_FD_51650 | JGI IMG/M metagenome (IMG submission 51650) | reverse complement strand
TTCATAATCAGGTTGACAATATTCAGCATTGCTCCTGATCCGTATATAGAAGCTCCCGGACCCCTTATAATCTCTATCCTTTCAACATTGTCAAGGTTTATTCCAAGATTGTTATCCATAAAGGAGGAGCCGTAAACCACCTCATTGGCAATATGTCCGTCGATCATAACAACAATCCTGTTGTTATAGTCGGTTGGCCGGCTGAATCCCCTTGATCCGACATACATATAATTTTTATCGTTCGACATAAACATTCCTCTCTGGCTGTTCAGAGCTTCTGCCAGGGATCTGTAACCATATTGTTTGATTTCATCGGCAGTGATTACCCCTACTGATGAAGCAGCTTCTGCAGAACTCTGGATGAATTTCGATGCAGTTACTACTTTTTGATTCATAAGTTCCTCTAAATCCATTCCGAATAATTTGTTTATTTCTGTGGTATCTACCTGTCCGGAGAGATGGGTGGATAGTATTATAAGGAATAAAAGAAAAGAAACAGCTTTATACAGCTTTTTGATTGACATTTTGAATTAAAGATTAAAAATTGAAGAATTACCCCATGAGGATCCTTGATTTAATAAAATCATTTAAAATCCTTAAACTGCAAAGATAACCATATTTATTTAGAGCCTTATATAGTTTAATTTCCACATTTTTAAAAGATTATATGTCTCAGTATTTTATTCTCTTTTTTTCTTTTTGAATGAAAAACATATCAGTAATTGCCAGATTAAATTAATACCTGTACTTATATTAAATGAGATTTTTCTTTTATTGTATATATTTGAATATTATCAATAACAAATCTGCTATGAAACACATCTCATTATTTTTACTTCTCTTGTTAATGGCCTCAATACCAAAAACATACTCTCAGGAAGCTGAAGACAGATATGTCCCTGAAACAGACCCTCTTGTATTGGAAAAGCTTGAAAAATGGCAGGATCTGAAATTCGGATTACTGATGCATTGGGGAACTTACAGCCAGTGGGGAATAGTTGAATCGTGGTCGATCTGTGCTGAAGATGAAGGTTGGTGCAGAAGGAGCAATCCAAACTACGTTGAGTATAAGCGCGATTATGAAAATCTGCAGACAACCTTCAATCCAATTGAGTTTGATCCGGCAAGATGGGCAAAAGCAGCAAAAAATGCCGGTATGAAATATGTAATCTTCACAACCAAACACCATGATGGATTCAGTATGTTCGATACAAAACTGACTGACTATAAGATTACAAGCGACAGGACTCCATTTCATACAAACCCAAAAGCAAATATTGCCAAAGAGATCTTTAATGCTTTCAGGGCCGAAGGTTTATGGGCTGGCGCTTATTTCTCCAAGCCTGACTGGCATAATGAAAATTACTGGTGGCCTAATTTTGCAACACCCGACAGGAATGTCAATTACGATGTGACCAGGTATCCCGAACGGTGGGAGAATTTTGTAAAATTTACCCAGGGACAGATTATGGAACTTCTTTCCGGAGACTATGGAAAAATAGACATTCTCTGGCTCGATGGCGGCCAGGTTCAGAAAATGACCAAAGAAGAGGTATATAAGCAGATAACGTCCCCCGGATATAAGTTTGCCAGAATTCAGAACCAGGATATCAGAATGGATGAGCTTGTAGAAAAGGCACGGCAAAAGCAACCCGGCCTTATTGTTGTAGACCGTGCGGTATATGGCAAGAACCAAAACTATCTTACCCCTGAAAACAGGGTGCCAGAGAAGGCTCTTACATATCCCTGGGAGTCGTGCATTATTGCCGGAGGAAGCTGGTCATGGTTACCGGATGCTAAGTACATGAATGGCAAAGAAACGGTTCAACTGCTGGTTGATATAGTTGCCAAAGGCGGGAACCTGTTATTAAATATAGCACCCGGACCTCTTGGACTGTGGCACGAAGCTGCCTACAAACTTTTAGAGGATGTAGGTCAGTGGATGAAAGTAAACAGTGAAGCTATTTATGGCACAAGAGCATTGCCACCCTATAAAGAAGGTAAGGTTTGTATTACAAGAAAGGGAGACAATACATTATACCTTTATTATATGGCAGATGAAAACGAAAAAATGCCTGCTCAAATTGCCATGTCAACCTTCTCATTGCCTGGGAATGCAAAAGTAAAGATGGTAGGTACAGGGTCTTACCTGAAATGGAAAAAAACAGGAACAGGTTTTAATATTGACATTCCCGGAAAAATTCGGAATTCCCCTCCTTCGAAGTATGTATGGGTGATTAAGGCAACCTTCTGATTATTAATATTCTGTTCTGTGGAAAAGTTACGGATACATTATTTTCAGCATGTTGCTTTTGAAGGACTGGGCACTATTGAAGATTGGATATCATTATCAGGGCATTCACTGACCTCAACGCGGTTTTTTGAAAATTTCAGGTTACCTGCTGTCTCTGATATTGACTGGCTTATTGTAATGGGGGGACCGATGAGTGCAAATGATGAGGAACGATTTCCATGGCTAACAGCTGAAAAACTGTTTATCAGACAAGCTGTTGATGCAGGTAAGACAGTTATAGGCATATGTCTGGGATCGCAATTAATATCAGCTGCACTGGGTGCTAAAGTATATCAGAACCAGGATAAGGAGATAGGCTGGTTTGATATTGAACTGACCGATATTGCAAGATCAGGCAATTTATTTTTTAATATTGGACCCGGGTTAAAAGTTTTTCACTGGCATGGAGATACTTTCGACTTGCCTGAAAATGCGATTCACCTGGCTTATTCCGCAGGGTGCATTAATCAGGCATATATTTATAAAAGCAAAGTATTGGCATTACAGTTTCATCTGGAATCAACACCGGCATTACTTCAACAGATGATTGATAACGGGAGGCAGGAATTGACGACGGGAAAATATATACAAACTGAACATGAGCTGACTACGGATAATCAGCTATTTGAATCAAACAGGAAAATGATGTTTACACTGTTAACAAGACTGGCAAAGCAGTAGATACAGTTTTTGACTGTCTGACAATGTTAAAATAAAAGGTGGATAATCAATTATCTTTCAAACAGGCCACCCAGGATGGATCCGGCTTCTTTGCGTGTATTTCCGCCATATGGAGCCAGAGCTCTTATCAGTTTCCTTATCGGCATGGATTGAAGCCATACTTTCCCTGTCCCGCGTATGGTGGCAAGAAACAGCCCTTCACCTCCAAATACCATGGTTTTAAGGCTGCCTGTGGCTTCAATATCGAAATCGAGAGTGGGCTCAAAAGCAACCACACAACCTGTATCTATACGAAGGGTTTCATTATTTAGCTGGCGTTCGATCACAGTCCCTCCTGCATGAATGAAGGCTTTCCCATCCCCCTCGAGTTTCTCGAGTATAAATCCTTCTCCTCCGAGTAATCCCGAGCCTATTTTTCTGTTAAGTGTTACCGAGAGCTTTGTTCCCATTGCAGCACAGAGAAATCCGTCCTTTTGTACAATGAGTGTATTTCTCACCTGGTTTAAATCAACAGGAATGATTGTGCCGGGATAAGGCGCCGAGAAGGCTACCCTGCTTTTAGCACTCCCATTATTTGTGAAATGTGTTAAGAAGAGAGATTCTCCGGTAATCAGCCTGGATCCGGCGGAGAGCAATGTCCCCATCAGACTCTGATTAGGAGTGGAGCCGTCACCCATTTTAACTTCAAAACTTATGCCCTGCTCCATATATACCATGGCGCCGGCTTCAGCAATAACTGTTTCGCGGGGATCAAGTTCAATTTCCACGAACTGAATGTCATCCCCAAAGATTTTATAATCAATTTCATGTGATACCATATTTCCCCTTTTTAATTGTTTTGTCAGATAGAATTGAATACCGAAATTAACATTCTGATTGCAGTAAGCAAAATGATTGAATAAAATTATTATTTTTACCCCATTAACGGGTTGTTAGCTCAGTTGGTTTAGAGCATTACCTTGACAGGGTAGGGGTCACTGGTTCGATTCCAGTACAACCCACAGAATAAAAAACGCAAACAGTAACAAAATGACTGAATTCTCTTTTTTATATAAGGATTTCTGAAACAAATTGGAGTTTTCGTTGGCGCTGGTACTCCAAACTCGATAAAATGCGGACATCCCTTTAATAATGCTCAACGCATTTCCTGTTTTTTTTATCAAAGGTATGAAAGACAATAACCCTGGGAAATTAAAAACCCCCCGCCTAAAGGTTAATTCAGATAGATGGAATATATGATAAAATAAAGCTAAACAGCTAAGGGTTTAACAAACGAATAATAAATCTGGAATCACTTTATCGTTTTTACCATTGGAAGCATCATTTTTCCACGCCGGTTCTAAATGGTCAGTTATTTGGTTTTCAGTTAAATGGTAATTAATTAGTTCCTCATTATCTTTCTTGATGTAATCAGGTTGTTATCAATAAATATTCTGGCAATATACATACCCTGACTAAGACCATTCAAGTCAATGAAATTAACTTCATTCGTGTTGAGCGAACTGATTTTCAGCTTTTTCCCCTGGATATCGGATATTTCGAGCCTTATCTTTCCATTTGCTGTTCCCAGAAGTTTGATATTAATATATTCTGATGCTGGATTTGGATAGAGATCAATAATTATTTCAGATGAAGAGCTTGTAATTTTTTTAATGCCGGTAATCGTTTTATTAATTGACCATGAAACAGATGATATATGAAGAGTAGAATGATTATCAATCCGTAAAAACTGAGTTGTATCTTCAACAGTTGCTGTTAAAGTATTTGTACCTGCTGTAAGGAGGCTTTCATCAATCAAAACAGAATCAATATTTTGTTTAAAAAAAGAACCGTTCAACTGCCAGTTTCTTCTTATAGTATTGGGTGTCGGGGCAATTATGGTTAATTTAAATTTAAGAGGGTAACCGATTCCTGAAATGATATTATCGGGAGGGATATAGGAATCAATTGGTGCGATCAGGGAATGAATTTTTTCTACTAAACCCTGAACACAGACAGAACAAAAAGACTTGTTAAGATACCGCATTTCACAATTTTGATGCGGCCGGTACCAGAGAGCTGAAATGCCGGTTGTTCCATGTTGATAAATGCCAATTCCGTTACTACCGTACCAGTTTTTCCATTTCACCAGCGATGGATTGGTTTGCTGAGTCATGTTTATTCCCTCTGCTGCATAAATATCTCCGGCCCAGTATTCGTCCTTTAATCCCCCGAAAGAATGCCCTAATTCATGAATTGCAATCTGAATAGATGAAGTATGTGTTGACGCAACAGCTGGAAAACCTCCGCTACCACCATACTCCGGACTATTCACAATAATCAGTGCCAGATCATAATTGGGGAAATTTGATGCCAGAACAGATGAAACAACAGAGTTTTTAGTCGCTACCAGTAATCTATGAATACCATAATAATCAAAAGTTGATCCAAAATAATTGTCCACTGTAATAACAGGCAGTGCAGGTACCGGTTCATCTGAGGCGGTTCCGGGGTGACTGGCACCACTTTCGTTCGACGGAACTTTTATAATAAATACATTAAAATACCTTAGATAATTCTTATAAGGTATTTCATTAAAATATCCGGTTGTGAAACTGTTGGCATCCGCTATAAACTTGGATAATTCACTAATCGTATAACCGTCGCTTAAAATGACAAGGTTTATGCGTTTGTCTGGAATTCCATTATAAACAATGGTGTCCACATCAAATTTTTGCGCCAGAGTATTAATCCCCAGAAACAACCATACCATAACTATTCCGACTGTCTTCATAGTTATTTAATTTTAGTTATCAGCAGATAAGAATTATAATTTTCAGAATTTGTCCTTCTCTTTATAGCTATCGCATCGGTATTATTATCTATTTGCATCCTGATTGAAAACTGTGCACTGTCCCTGGCTATTTCTTTTTTGAATAATCTATTGTTTTCATCAATAGACTCAACTGTTATATTTAGCGGATCAGAAACTATAATGCTGTCAACAGGTTCCATATGATTATTCAAAGAAACGCACTTTAGATCACCAGGTTTGGACATTTCCGGTTCGGAGCTGTTTATTTTTAGTTTACCTTCAGTAATATATTTATCAATCAACAGGATTTCAAATTCTCCTTTTGATTTATCTTTTTTGATGGAGTAGTTTAAAAAAATGATTTTTGGTACCATAGTTATGCTCTCACTATTTTTTGCATCCCTCTTGCCTGTGCGTATTGCTATGCAGGAAAAAGTACCTATTAAGCAGAAAAAGAAAACTGATATCAGATACCGTGGGAAATATTTATGGTCAATATTCATTTTCAGATAATGACAGGTAAATACCACTTATGTGTTTCAAACACTTCTGAAGCTTTGATAAATAGTCAGAAGATTTCAAAGAGCAGAGATTCTCCAATAGTAAAGTACATAAGAATTGTTATAACGAGCAAATTTTTTTTACTAACGCTATAAGTCAGAAAGCAGTGACGGTGGTTTTTTTGAACACTAATCTGTGTGAATATCAGACGAATTTAAGATGTCGTGAAAAACATTCTTTAACGTGTTGCCACATGGCTTCGGATAATACATGTTCCGTGTCCGGTTCAATGAATGAGGTAAAGTTATCAGTCACACCTGCTTTTTTATAGACTTCCGAGATCCTTATGAGACCTTGTCGTGCCGACTCGATAGGACTACCGGTATCCTTTTCGCCGAAATTCAGATGAAGAGCTCTTGGTGCTATAAGGGAAGCAATCTCAGGAGTGTCACCATATTTTCTCCATCCGGGGACGAAATTGGGAAAGCAATGAAGCAGATGTTCCTGCTCAATCGCTTCATAAGTTGGCAGACAACAGTTTCCAATGAGGCATTTTAGCCGCGGTTCCAGCGGACCGACCAGCCATGTATGGGTTGAGCCCATGGAATGACCATAACAACCCAGCTGTTCTGATAACACTTCAGTACGCTCACAGAGAAGGTCTATAGCCCGTTTCATATCCAGCACATTTTTCCAGGCCATACTGCGTCCCTGAACCACCTGTCGGAGAAACTCAAAGCGTTCATAATCCCCTAATTTCAGTTTCCCGGTCGGGTCCTGGCGTTCTTCGAAACAAAGAGCATCGGGACAAAGAACAACATAACCCTCCCGAACCAGTGCAACGGCAGTGTGATGCATTGGATTTCCTGCCAGTCCTGCCGGCTCGGATTTTCCCAGATGATATTCGCCATTGTGCTGATGCCATACTGCAATACCGGGTGCCTTATGAGCTGAAGAAACATTATCAGGTATCAATAATAACGCCGGAATCCTGTCTCCCGGTTCTGCCTCATATGTCAGTGATTCAATACGATAACCATCCTTTTGAATAGTTTCTCTTATCTGTGCTTGCAAGGGAGTGGGTGAAGGGAATGGCCCGCCAAGACATTCCTGGTACCTCGCCCGTAATCCGTCTGCTGTAGTTTCATCAGAATTCAACTGATGAGACTGTGATACGCACGCCTGAGGAAGTACTATTCCGGCAGTCATTACGCCAAGACCCAGAATTGCATTGGACTTAAGAAAAGAACGCCTGTTATGTCGTGGAACGGGTGAAGAATGATTATGTGCCATGATGCCTGTTTTAAATTAAAGAAAGAAGCTGTCTCATAAGTCCTATATGACCTTCGTGATCCCGGTAGCTATCGGGACTTTTGTGTTAAAAAATTAAATTATTGAACCACAAGGAATTCAATAAAATAACACAAAGGGAAAAATGTCCAAAATATACCTTTTGAGAAAGCCTCTGTAGAATATGCTTTCTAAAATTCCCTTATTTTAATATTCCTGAACCATACAGGATATCCATGATCCTGAAGACCGATGAATCCATCTTTGGAAATTCCTTCTGTCCAGCCCGGGAATGTCTTGAATTTGCTGTTTGCAACTGCAGCGTCCCACTCAGGAGTCCACAATGTATATTCAACAACTTTTACACCGTTCTGAACATGAGTGACCTTGCCATTCTGGACACGGATTACAATTGTGTTCCATTGCCCAGCGGGATGAACTGTTTTAGGGTCAGCGGCAATCATGTCATACAATGAGCCTGCAAGATGACTGGCAATTTTATTGTCGGTAGCGTCAATATTATCGAGGACCTGGATCTCGGGAGCGGCATAATATATTGGTTGACCGGGAACTTCTCTAACATTGAAAAAGATGCCTGAGTTAGCCATTTTACTTGCTTTCCAGTCAATAGATAGCTCAAAGTTCTTAAATTTTTTATCACCGAAAAGAATATCCCCGTTTGCACCCTGCCCCGGATTTTTACCCTCTCCTGTGAAGACTTTCATGGCATCATCTTCAATAATCCAGTTTTTGGGCATTGCAGTTCCATTACATTGCCGCCATCCTTTAAAATCTTTTCCATTGAACAGCAGAACCCATTTCTCTTTGGTCTCTTTGGCAGTAAGTTTATTAACATCCTGACCAAAGGAAGGAAGTATAATAAGCATTGCTGCTACGCCTGATAAAATAATGTTTCTTTTCATAATGATTTAATTGATTTTAATTGTATTATGGAGCTCATATGTTTGATTGACTTCAAATTTAAAGGAAACTAATGCAGAACATGCCCGGTTCATGGTATGATTTTACTAAAAAATATCTCATGCAATTTACTAAAAAATTTCTTTGTGTCTTTTAGTGTTATCCTTTGTGCCCCTTTGTGGTTAATAGTTTTATATTTTACCACAAAGGAGGAAATTTTATGGAAGGAAGGAAAGCATAAAAGCTACATAATCAGACAGATACAATAAATGACTAAAATAATAGTCATTTTTATTGAAAAATATTTGCGTGACTATATAAATAGTCATATCTTTGTTCAGAAGGATTGACAATGAAAAAGGCTTTAGAGATTGTAAAGGCCTTAGAGGTAGTGACAGATATTATTAATTAACCAGGCAGGTTCTGTATAACTGCAAGACCGCAAGACTGCAAGACTGCAAGACTGCAAGACTGCAAGACAAAATAAAAAAAATGCAACTGACAAAGGCAGAAGAACAGGTAATGCAGATCTTATGGGATATGAAAGAAGGGATTGTAAGCGAAATCCGCAATACTTTCAGTGATCCTAAACCTGCAAGGAATACGGTATCAACCGTAGTGAGGATCCTTGAAAAGAAAGGATATGTGGGGCACAAGGCATATGGTAATGTTCATCTTTATTTTCCACTTGTTTCAAAGAGTGAATACTCAAGGAGTCAGCTTTTCGGACTTATGGAAGGTTATTTCAATAACTCATTTCCGGCTCTGGCATCTTTCTTTGCCCGCGAAAAAGACCTTACGGTCTCGGAACTGGAAGAGTTGCTGGAGGATACAAAAAAAGAGTTGTCAAAAGGGGAGAAGAGTAGTTACAAAACTCCGCAAGGCGGAAATAAAAAAAGGAAATAATGGAAGCTTTTGCCTTGTATTTGCTGAAGTCAGTTATCTGGCTGACCGGTTTTGCACTGGTATTTCTTGTATTCCTGAGGAATGAAAGGTTTTTCGGATTGAACAGGATATTTCTTGTTACAGGAATCATATCCTCATTTTTATTACCGTTTATTTCGGTCCATTATACAGTCGTTTTGCCTGTTGTAAGAAATGTACAGCACGATGAAACCGTTATAAGCGGAATTCAGAATGCGGGCTACAGCAATGCACCTGTTGCCGGATTACTATTCCTGATTATTTATTTAACAGGAGTTTTATTAGTTCTGTCTATGATTATAAAGCAGAGCAGTTCGGTCCTTAAAGTCATAAAAAAAGCTGAAATTATTTCATCTTTTCCGGTCAGGCTGATAAGAACAACCAAATATCCATCTTCGTTTTCATTTTTCTCATATGTGTTTGTCAATCCTTCAATTACAGACCTTGAAACAAATGAGATTGTGAATCACGAACTGGTACATATCAGGCAGAGACACTGGTTTGACCTGGTGCTTGTTGAGTTACTCTGTATGGTACAGTGGTTTAACCCGTTAGTCTGGATCTACATCAGGTTTATAAGGCAAAACCATGAGTATCTTGCCGATGAAGTGGCGCTGCAGCGTACTTCAGATCCGGCAATTTACAGGGCGGCTCTTCTGAACCAGATTGTCGGATCTCAGATCGTCAGTCTGGCTAATTTCTTTAACTATTCACTTAATAAAAAAAGATTTAACATGATGAAAAATATAATAAATTCACCCTGGAGGAAGATGAAGATTTTTCTCATTCTTCCTGTTTTTGCAATTGTTTTATATGCATTTGCAAAACCGGATTACAGATACAATTATCTTGATGAAACATCCGGAAATAAGCTTGTATCGGATTCTGTGAATCAACATGAGGTCAAGGGAAAAGTTATTGCAGATGGCTATGCTCTGCCGGGAGCATCAATAGTTATTCAAAATACGACTCAGGGTACTTCAACGGATGCAAATGGCTTCTTTAAGTTTGACAATGTTCCGGAAGACAGGCATTTGGTTGTCAGTTTTGTGGGGTACAAAAGCAAAGTTATAAAACCTGTTTTCACATCGGAGATGACTGTCATTATGATAAAGGATACAGTGAAATACTTAAATCTAGATATTAGTACACCTCCTCCTCCTCCGCCACCTCCTCCTCCTCCTTCTCATAAAGATGTAATAGATATCAATGCTCCACCACCTCCCCCACCAACCCCGTCTGATTCTGTAGAAAGCATAAACACTGACACTATGACGCCTCCACCTGCTTCACACCAGGCAGCTGAAAATGAAAAAAACTTAATTTCTCTTAATCCGGAAGGTTCCGTAAAGATCAGGTCAGCAGATGGAAAGTCTCCATTGATTATGGTTGATGGAATAATTACAAATATTGATGTAACCTCAATCGATCCGGAAACGATTGAATCAATTTCGGTCTATAAAGATAATACTGCCATTGATCTCTATGGAGAGAAGGGGAAGGATGGAGTAATTAGTATAACAACCAAAAAGAACGATTCTTCTAAAAATGAGAAAACAGGGTCGGATGTTAAATCAACTGGATCAGTTGTTAATCAGGATACTGATAAGGATACATTTGTTGTAGTTGAAGAGTTACCTGAGTTTCCGGGCGGTAAAGATGCCATGGCAGCATGGATAATTTCGAATCTGAAGTACCCTGCTGAAGCAGTAAAGAGTAAAATCACGGGGAAGGTTTTTGTAGATTTTATGGTAAGCAGCTCAGGAAAAGTTAAAAACGTGCAGGTTACAAAACCTGTTAATCCTCTGCTTGTCGTTGAAGCCAAAAGGGTAATAAGCAGTATGCCAGACTGGAAACCGGGAACCCAGCATGGTAAACCGGTTCCTGTTCAGATGATGGTGCCGGTTGAGTTTAAATTACAATAAATCAGATAATATAAGAGGTGCGGATCTTAGGTTCGCACCTTTTTTATCCGCTTAATTGAGTCTCCCCTAGAGGTTTTGTTTCGTGAAAAATGCCCCTTCCCGCTTCGCGGGATCCCCCTAAAGGGGGACTAGTATTCTGGTATTTAGTTGAATTACACTTATATGCAAGAGTTTCCCCCCTCTGGGTGGGAATAAAAAGGTGGAAATATTTATCTAGTGAAATCTAACCTTATGCGGTAAATATATAAGCGCCCTAATCATCATCTTCCCCGTTATCCGGCATAAAAAATGCAGCACGCACAGCAGGCGGACATGGTGAATCAAAACCTTTTACAGCTTTCCAGATTACTTCATTGAATGCTGCATCATTTACCATGTCTTCCTGTGAAAAATCAAATAGTTCGCTTTTCTTTTGCCAGATGTTTTCAGCCAGATTCTTTTCATCGAGATTGACAAGGCATGGTTTAACTTCAAATGGAGGATGATCGGGTGTATTGTTCATGCTTCTCCATAATGGAACTGCAGGAGCATCATACTGACTCATGGGTGGGAGTCCGAGGATAAGCTCGATAGTTCTCAGAAGTGATGTTGTTGTATAAGCTGTATGATCAACTACCCCTTTTTTAACATAGCCCCCTGCAATATATGCTGTGCTGCGGTGAGCATCAACATGATCTGGACCATTCTGAGCATCATCTTCTACTATTAGTACCAGGCTCTGTTTCCAGACAGTACTATGACTAAGATAGTCGACAAACATACCAACAGCAAGATCATTATCGGCAACACTGGCAAATGGTGTAGGTCTGCCAAGGCTCAGTCCTTCGGTGTGATCGTTGATAAAACGAATTGTATTAAGCCGGGGTAATGCATTTACTGACAGGAGAGAATCAAAATCATGTTTCCACTGGCGGAAGCGGACAGTATCACGGACTGACTGATCCCAGAGAGTAAAACCAGCACAGAAGTGATCCTTTAAGACAGGAATGTTGGGCCCGTTATCTCCCATAAATTCGCCATAAGTACGATAACTGATGCCATTGCGGGAACAGTTATCCCAGAGAAACCCGTTCTTATTATTTGCAATCGGTCTGCCACCTTCACCCGGATATGTTCCACCTCTTCCTCCGTAACTGGTCGGCCAGTTTTTTTCCAGGTAATCAGTAGCATAGGCTCCCATTGTCCAGTTATGGCCATCAGCACTTACCTCTCCGTTTACATAAAAATTATCAAGTAATACAAATTCACGGGCAATTGCATGCTGGTTTGGAGTAATGTTCTCGCCAAAGAGTACAAGATTACGATCACCGTTACCTTCTGGCATATCGCCTAACACCTGGTCGTATGTACGGTTTTCCTTAATAATATAAAATATATGTTTTATTGGTGAGGGATCACCAACTTTCTGAGGGATAGGATTACCTGCTCCACCCTCGGATATCATCTCTTTACTCTTTATATATGGGGTATTATTATAAACAGCCTTTGAATAAAGAGCCATTTGCTTATCATCCGGAATATTGAGAATACTCAGCGTTCCTTTAAATAGCCCGCCAATGTACTGGACCTTTATTTTCTTCTCCTTACCACCCTCCTGGTAAACAACTTCCTCATCTTTCTGGACAGGACTAGGACCATGTGGATTGGCGAGTGATGTCAATCCTTTACCGTTACTGACCAGTATTTTGTTTTTTACAATCCTCACACATGTCGGATACCAGGCGGTAGGTATGAATCCTTTGCTTTTACTCGATCCGGGGAGGCTGACATCAAATGACGCAAGGCAATTATTGTCGGCATTGGCGATGAAAAGGGTCTTTTCATCACTGCTCAGTGCCACACTGTTAGTGGTTGAACCGGATGGTGCATCAGGATAGAGTGCAGAATTGAGTGTTTCAATCACTTTCTGTTGCCTGGTATCAATCACAGATACAGTGTTGTCATTTGCATTTGCAACAAACAGGTACTTGCCGCTTCTTGTAACGCATAAATCATTGGGATTATCCCCGACAGGAATTGATCCTGTAATTTTCTGCTGATAAGTATCAAAAAGGATAATTTTATCACATCCCCAGCATGAGATGTAAAGGATCTTTTTGTCGGGGGATAAAATGCAGGTATAACCCTCTCCGCCTAATGAATGCTGTGAGATAATTTTTTTGGTTTTTATATCTATGACATAAAGAGAATTATTCTCTTTTGAAACAGTATACAACCTGTTTTTTGCATCATCAAGTGCAAGCCCGGCAACTGAGATCAGTTCGGGCCACGGTTTTCCTATTGTGATTGTATCGTAAATAGAAAGATGATTGTTTCTTATTGCATACCGGATAATTATATTATCATTTCCGCCGGAAGCATATAAATATTTCCCGTCCCCTGAGAAAGTTAATCCCAGCCATGCTTTCCCGATTACGATTGAGTCGAGGATAATTTCCCGTTCAATATCAACGAGCTGAATGGTTTGATCACTCTGCCCGTTATTTGTGACCGCTGCAAGTTTTTGAGAAGGTGATACAGCAATATTAAGAGGTAAATCGCCAAGTTGCAGAAGTTTCCCTGCAGGTGTTAAGCTCCAGCCATTTGGCAGGGATACACGGTTTGATTCTATTTCATTCAGTGTCTGGGCACATAGATTTACTGTAAAGACAATAATAATTATCTTACCCAGGATCAGTGACCTAAATATTGTAAGATTCATTTTCATATTTCAGTTTTAAGATTTTACTGTTCTACCTGTTTTTTAGCTCTTCAGGCTTCAATGTTATCAGATGGCCAATCGGGGTGCTGTTATTATAGGAAATTACCCTGAGTGTAACCGGTTCATCAGGAAGCTCAACCGGATTTGAATACTTTAGTGAATAATTATCTGGCATTGCGTCATTGATTGTATAATAAATATCAAGACCCGGCATTTCGGAGGTCATTTCGAGAATCATTTTGCCATTTTGCATTTTAGTTGTAATAATAGGATCGTAAACAGCCCTGGAGTAATTTACTCCTGCTATTTGGTTTCGGGCAAATTGTGCTTCTGCTCTCCGGACAAAACTTACCCAGTTTTTACTCTCTTTTGGTGACCAGAAAACTTCTGCCAATGCCCAGCCACGTGGCCAGGTCATATATTCGGCATGTCGCAGAGTCGGCACCTGTTCTGTCCACAAATTTCCCTGTCCGCCGAGAATATACTTTTCTACTGCTCCGTCAGGTACAGGTTCAAAACTATAACATGTATTCAGACGAAGTCCTTCATAAAGCGGTGGTTCTATGGTTTTTTCGCCTTGCTGATAATCGAGATATGTATACGTTACAGGTGTCATGACAACATAATGATTCATTTTTGATGCCTCAATTCCACTCTTAATGTTGCGCCAGCTCATCACAGTTGCTTCCGGTGAAATGCCGCCCTCAAGAATCTCATCCCAGCCAAGAAGTTTTTTCCCTTTGGATTTCAGAATACTTTCCAACCGGTTCATAAAATAACCCTGCAAATCTTCCGCATGCCTGATATTCAGCTTTTTCATCAGAGCCTGGCAACCCTCATCTTTTGTCCAGAATCCTTTAAAGCACTCATCTCCTCCAACGTGAATATAAGGGTTGGGAAATAGTGAGGCAACTTCGGTAAAAACTTTGTCGAGGAATTCATAGACTTTCTCATCAGAGGGGTTAAGTGAATTATCAATAAACATCCTGAAGGTTCCATTTCCATACCATTCTGAAAACGGAGAACCAGGATTAACTTTAGTATCCGGATCTTTACTGCAGCTGAGTTCAGGATAGGCTGCAATTGCCGCCATGCTATGCCCGGGGACATCAATTTCAGGAACAATGGTAACATTCCTGTCCTGCGCAAACCGAATGATCTCTTTTATATCTTCCTGTGTATAAAAACCCCCGGCTGTTGCCTTTTCACCAGCTTTTGGAAGGGCACGTTCACCAAAATGACCCGAACGGGGTACCCGCCATGCACCAATTTCAGTAAGTTTTGGCAACGATTTGATTTCAATCCTCCAGCCATTATCATCCGTCAGATGCCAGTGCAGCGTATTATATTTAAATTTTGCCATTTGGTCGATATAACGCATTACCTCTTCCTTTGTGAAAAAATTCCTGCTGACATCAAGCATTAATCCTCTCCAGACAAATCGGGGATAATCTGTAATTTTAACTGCTGGTATTGTCCAGTTCATTTTAACCGGAGTTTTACTTTCAATTTCTTTTGGCAGGAGCTGAAGTAATGATTGCATGCCATAAAACAACCCGGCAGATTCATTAGCAGTTATTACTACACCTTTCGGGGTTGATACAAGTGTATATCCTTCTTTTCCTAATTGTGCTGAAGGAACTTTATTCAGATTAAATTGTATTGCACCTGCTTTGTTTTGTTGTGCTTTAATTGAAAATCCTGTGGCGAAATTTAGTTTTTGAGCCAGCATTTCAGCAATTTTGGCACTTTCCTGGTTATCGAAGCTGATTGTCGATGCTTTTGTCAACATGTAGTTGCCACCAGATGATTGTATTTCAACTGGTTGCGGTATTAATTTGAATGCAGAATTTTGCCCGTAAGCCTTTGTAAGGCTGAAGAAAATCAGGAATACTAAAATCTTTTTCATTACTGGAAATATTTTAAGTTGATTTGCAAGAGTTAACTTCTAAAACTATGAATAACAAAATTAATTATCTCTGACGAACAATTGTCCCAATTCACTATTATTCTCTCACTGGTAAACGGATAAATGATCGTCTCTTTTGAAACGTCATTATATTTTGTAATTAACAAAAAATCAGGGTGGATTTATTTTTTCAAAAGACCAGTTGTGATTTGAATATAAACTGAGTCCCTAATAGATTGGGGTATCTCTGTTTCACAGATTGTAACAATCTGATTATTATCCCTGAAGCAATAACAATTCTCTTTATAATATAATGTATCCTGATCAAAGCCATATTCCTTAAGGAAGTCAGCTATTTCTAAAACAGCACCTGAAGAATGTGATGTTACTGCAGTTATTGAATATCCTTTTATAGAAAAACTTTGAGAAAAGCCCGATCCATCAGTCCGGTACTTCCCGGTTACGTCGTCAGGAACAGGGGCAGAAAACTTCAAAGTGCTGAGATCTCCGGCAAGTGTTGTCAGTATCCTTGCTTCAGGATTTTTTACTTCAACAGGTGTGGTTCGCGTATAAATTTCTTTTCCCTGATTAAAGATGAGAGTATCATCAGACAGTGTAAAAGAATTTGGTATGGATATTCCGTTATCCATAGTAATTATGAACTTATCCTTTTTAATTTTCCATGTACCATAGGCAACCGGATGCATTCCCAGGATACCAACAAAAATATAACTGCTGTCATCTTTAAGAAAGCTGTACGACTCCACATCTCCTTTCACTGTATACCATTTCCCAAGAAATGACTCCTCGGTGAGTTTATGTTTATTCTGTTCACAGCCCGAAACGGAAAGAACAAGAAACACCATACTAAATAAAGTCCGGAAAAAGCGTTTCATGAATTCATTTATTAATTCTCAGGTTGGGAAGATAAAGGTAAGAAAAATAAATGATATGATACAATGCTGATTTTATGTCATTTATGATTGCCCTTAAGGATGAAACTATGAAGTGGATTCCGTTTACCGGGAAATTATAATTTTTAGCAAATTTATTTTGCCCCGTCGATTTTGCTTTTTATGTGCTGTACTTCTTTAACAGGATTAAACTTCACATTTTCTATCTTTAACACCACAGGGTTAGGCCATTTATTGTCAGTATATAACCGGTGACCATTTACGGCGCTAATGACCAGGCCAATAGGTGTGGAACTTAAATACACTCCTGCATCAAATCCGGGTTTATATTCCACTAATTCACTGGCATAACCTAAAACACTTACTTTGGTCTGTTCATTGCCAAGCAGGGTTTTAAATACAAATTCTTTTCGCTCACCGTATTTCCATTCTTTACCGGCAGGGATAAAAGCATAAACAGTGTTATTATCCTTTGCTTTTGTAAACCATATTTCTTTCTCTTTTATGATTTCCCAGGGGCGGATATTATGAATTCCTTCCTGATTTACAAGGTTCCATAAAGCCACCTCGCGCAAGAGTGCCTCCTGTTCAATCTGTAACTCACCATTGGGCTTTGGACCTACATTAAGCAGAAGGTTTCCTCCTTTAGCTCTCGTCTCAATAAGCATATTAATAATCTCAGTTCCGCTCTTATGAGGATCATTAGTTGGCTTATATTGCCAATCGGTACCCATTGTAAAACAGGCTTCCCATGGCCCCGGTATGGGTTTGTCAGGCAGATTCTGCTCGGGAGTTTGCATTTGTCCGCGTGTTACAATTACATCGGGCTGCAATTGCCAGGCTAATTCTTTGAGCTCCTCCTCCGGGCCATCAAAAAAGAATACATCGATCTTTCCGTAATTACTCAATAATTCTTTGACCTGGGCCTTATCAAGTGCCATCAGGGCAGGATTGTTCACAGGGAAGTGCAAAGGGTTTTGCAATCTGCCAACCGGAATATGGTTTTCATAGAAGAAATGAAAATCCTCAGGTGAAAAGTAGAGTCCTATAGCAAGCCCTTGCTTTCGAAAGGCATCGATGACCTCTTTTAATATATCGCGCCTGAAAGGAGTGTTCATTATATTGAATTCAGTTGTTTTGGTATTCCACATGCAAAAACCCGAATGATGTTTGGCAGTGAAAACAACATATTTCATCCCGGCAAGCATTGCCAATGTTGCCCATTCATCAGGATCAAAATTCTTTGGATTAAAGGTTTTCGGTAATTCGTTAACATACCGGTTCAGATAATCCTCTGAAGCACCAGCCATGGAATGACTTATTACTGCCCCCACCTGGGAATCCATACTCCAGTGTATAAACATTCCGAATCCCATATCCATGAACCACTGTTCCCGGGCCGGCTTATTTACTGTTTGTTGTCCGTATGAAATACCCACTGTAAACAGAGAAAAGGCAATCACAAGTGATAAATGTAATTTCATGAGCAGATTATTTGGTTTCATTTTGAAAAGATCATGAATTGAAAATAAATTTATTGCCGGCTGTTTTCAGGACCTTCAAAACTTCTTTTTTGATCCTTACAATGACCTCACCTGATATGTTCATGGGTTCCCCGTCGATATGGAATCTGGTTTCATCAGTTTGAATAATTATCTCTTTGTCTGTCTGAATATGCCTGACATATTTAGACTTATTAATTCTTTTTGTAAATAGCCTGATTATAAAAACCGGACCAAAGATCTTAGGGAAAGGTTTAATTAATACAATATCAATAATTCCGTCATTTGGCCTGGCTTCCGGTGCAATAAATGCATAATTCCCGAATTGTCTTGTGTTTGCTATTGTCAGAACAAATAATTCCTCCGATATAATTACTTCTCCCCCGCATTTTATAGTGACATGAAACGGGCGGAGCTGTAAAAAAGTTTTAAAAGTCAATATGACATAAGGAATAAAACCACGCAGTTTAAGGCTGGCAAAAGAGTGTGCCACAAAGCTATCCAGTCCGATTCCGGCTACATTAAGGCAAAGTTTATCATTAATCTCAATCACATCAATATTGACGCTTTCTGCTTTTTTAATATCGGAGAGCAGTGATCTGAGATTCAGCTTAAATCCAAACTCCTTGGCAAATCCATTTCCTGAACCAAGTGGTAATACACCGAGGATTTTTTCACTTCCAACCAGCCTGGTTGCAACAGTATGAACTGTACCATCTCCGCCGGCAGCAACAAAAACATCATATTTATTGATATTATCCCTGATCAGGACTTCAGTATCAACAATACTTAAAGATTTTAAACAGGTTAACTCCTTTTTACGACGTTTAAGTTCTTTCGATAAAATGAAGTTAACGGGAGGAACTCCTGAACCAGGATTCAATATAAACAGTGCTTTATTATTTTTTTCTGTAACAGGCATTTTCATGCTCAAATTTACAGAAGATTTTTTCAATGTGGAGTATTAACTGACGAAGATGTTCCTTAAAGGCGGTTTAAATTCCATTATTAGTCGGAGAAAGGTCAATTTATTCCATGAAGAGGTATTTAAAATCTGTAGCAGGGATGAGGGTCTCTTTAATTGTTCTTGGACTTACCCATCTGATGAGATTCAGATGGCTTCCTGCCTTGTCATTTGTACCCGAACCTCTTGCTCCTCCAAATGGTTGTTGCCCGACCATGGCGCCAGTTGGTTTATCATTAATGTAAAAGTTGCCGGCAGCATAGCGCAGTGCCCTGCATGCTTTTATCATGGCATACTTGTCATTACTGAAGATAGCTCCTGTGAGACCATAAGGCGAGGTTTCATCACAGAGTTTAAGTGTTTCATCAAACTTTTCGTCATTATAAATAAGGATTGTCATCACCGGCCCGAAAATCTCCTCTTCCATGGTGAAAAAATGCGGATTTTCCGTAACAATCACTGTTGGTTCAATGAAATATCCTTTTGATTTATCACCATTACCTCCGGCAATAATCTTAGCATCTGACGATGATTTTACTTTGTCGATATATAACATTATTTTATCAAAAGAAACCTCATCAATAACTGCATTGACATAGTTATGAAAGTCTCTGACGTCGCCCGATTTTATCTCAGATATCATTTTCAGTAAGAGTCGTTTGGTCTCAATCCATAATGACTTCGGAATATATGCCCTTGAAGCTGCGGAGCATTTCTGTCCCTGGTATTCGAATGAGCCTCGTACAATGGCAGTAGCCAGTTCAGGAGGATTAGCGGATTGATGGGCAAAAATGAAATCTTTACCTCCTGTTTCCCCGACAAGCTTCGGATATGATTTATAACACGAAAGATTATCGGAAACCTGCTTCCATAAAGTGTTGAATGTTGAGTTTGAGCCTGTGAAATGAATTCCTGCAAGATCTTTGTGTTTGAGTACGATACTGCTGATAAGCGATCCTGACCCGGGCACGAAATTAATAACACCGGCTGGTAATCCTGCTTCTTCAAATATCTTCATCAGATAGTAATTTGAGAGCAGGGAAGTGGTTGCTGGTTTCCACACTGTTGTATTTCCCATCAATGCAACACTTGTATTCAGATTTGAAGCGATTGCTGTGAAGTTGAAAGGGGTAACAGTATAAATAAATCCTTCAAGCGGACGATACTCCAGACGATTTATAGTCTCGTTTTCAGAAATAGGCTGCTCCATATATATAAGCGAGGCAAAATGGATATTAAACCGCAGATAATCTGCCACTTCACATGCAGAATCAATCTCTGCCTGTAATACATTTTTTCCCTGGCCCAGCATTGTTGCAGCATTTAACCGGAATCTGTATTTTTTTGAAATAAGTTCGGCTGCTTTAGCCATTATGGCGGCTCTTTCCATCCAGGCCAGGTTCATCCATTCACACTTGGCATCCAGTGCTGCCTGTATTG
>JGI20214J51650_10000722_pt1 | contig 20759 bp, 17 predicted proteins | sample WetSurMetagenome_FD_51650 | JGI IMG/M metagenome (IMG submission 51650) | reverse complement strand
GAATACGGTTGCCTGCAAGGACAGTCTCCCCGAGCACGGTAGCGGTCACCCCTTTACCGCCATAGGTGTCAAAGTGTACAGCCTGTTCAATAATGATCCCGGTGCTTTCGGCTTTTCGTATAACCGCCTGTGCGAGCGGATGTTGTGAGTTCTTCTCGACACCGGCAGCAAGTCCCAGGAGCGTCTGCCCGGAAATACCGGATGGAATGATATCAGTCACCTCCGGCCTTCCCTTGGTCAGGGTACCGGTCTTATCAAACATGACGGTCGTAATTTTTTCAGCAACTTCGAGGGCTTCACCGTTTTTTATCAGGATACCCAGCTCAGCGCCACGGCCAATCCCGACGGTTACAGCAGTAGGTGTAGCAAGACCCAGTGCACAGGGGCAGGCGACGACAAGAACTGAAATCAATGCTGTCATGGCAAAGAGGAGCGGATCCGGGGAGACCGGGAAGATGAAGAACCACACGATAAAAGCAGTTAATGCAATGATAATGATGACTGGAATAAAATAGGTCACGGCAGTGTCAGCGATCCTCTGGACCGGTGGCTTTGAGCCCTGAGCGTCCTCGACGAGCTGGATAATCTGGGCAAGTACCGATTCCCTGCCAACCTTTGTAGCTTTCACGGAAAGGACACTGTTTGTATTGATCGTCCCTCCAACAACCCGGCTTCCTCTGGCTTTGAGAGGTGGGATCGGTTCACCGGTGATCATTGATTCATCAACATAACTCTCGCCAGCTGTTACTTCACCATCGACAGGGATCTTCCCGCCAGGTTTCACCACGACAACATCGCCGGAGAGTACGTCGTCTATGGGTATTTCCTCTTCCTTTCCATCCCGGATACGGAGGGCGGTCTTTGCCTGGAGCCCGGCAAGTTTCCTGATGGCTTCAGACGTTCTTCCCTTCGCCCGTGCTTCCAGGTAACGCCCAAGCATAAGGAATGATGCGAGCATGATAGCAGTATCATAGAACATGAATTCATTGGTCAGGATAATACCAAACGTTCCCATGACACTTGCCATATACGCAACGCCGGTACCCATTGCGTACATCACATCCATATTCAGGGAATGGTTATGCAGGGCCATGGAAGCTGCACGGAATATGGGATACGCCACATAGAAGAAAACCGGGGTAGAAATAACCAGCATCAGATAGGCAAGGGTCTGCATGGAGATGGGCAGGGGGACCCACATAGCAAGCATAAGCGGGATGCTTACCGCAAATCCTGTGGTGAACCGGAGAAATTTATCATGCAGATCTTTTTCCCGTGCATTCTTTTCGGCTTCCTCACTTACCTCACCAGCAATACCGAGATACTGATACCCCGCATCCTCTATAGCCTTTTTCATATCCGGAATCGCAGTAACCGTAGGATTATACGTAACGTATGCCTTTTCAGTACCGAGATTCACATCCGCCGATATAGTGCCAGGCAGTCCCCGAAGCGCTGCCTCGATAGTCTGGACACAGGTAGCACATACCATACCTCCTATTTTGAGCGTGACTTCGCGGTTAATGACATCATATCCGGCGTCCTTCACCGCTTTTTCCATGTCGACGAGCGACACTTTCGCGGGATCAAATTCAACATGTGCGGTATCGGTACCAAAATTCACCTGAATGTTAGATACATCCCTGAGGTTTGCAAGTGACTCTTCGACAGTAATAGCACAGGTGGCGCAGTGCATTCCCGAAATTTTTATATCAGCTTTCTTTTTTTCCGGTTCAATCATGAGTCTCTCTCTTGAACTTTTTTTTGCTTTTCAGAGCAACTTTGTTTCCTCAGTAGGTTTTGGCACTTTCACGACAAGGACGCGGAAAACCGATGTGCTCACATTGCTCCAGCGGTGCGGTATCTTTGCCGGACTTTCAACCAGCATGTCTTTTCCAATAGTCTGTTTTTCATCGCCAATTTCAATAACGCCGGATCCTTCCAGCACATAAAAAAATACATCGACCGGGGTTGTGTGTTTTTTTAACGCTTCACCGGGTTTCAGGGTGATAACGACTGCGACTGCATTCGGGGAATCATAAATCTTGCGTGCGTCAACATGGTGCGGGTTTGGTCCCGACATAACTTTGGTACTATCGGTGATTTTCATACAAAACTCCTCTTCTCAACTCTATGCTCATCGTGTGAGCAGGATAGATAAAAGAGTATCAATGCCGGAATGAGGATCGTCTGTAAAAAATATCTTTCGCTGGTTTGAGAATAATAATAACCCGGGAAAAAAACGGGTACAGTTATACAGATCCGTGGTTGATTTTTTTGTTTTTAATCTGGTTTGCAGATTTTATTCATTATCGTATGGGAAACGTGGTAGTGCAGCCCCATTTCATAAAATCTTTTTTTTAACCATTATTTCAATCATGAGTTATCACGGGTACAATCGCTTTTGCAGGGGGGTAATCTTCTTTCTTATGATATAACGTATACAGGATCCACCAGATAACACGACGATACCAGAAAAGTAATTATCGCTTTTTTATGGAACGTTGGAAGGAATATAACTCTCTGGTTTTAAAACGGAAAAAGCACCAGCCATACCCAGTAAATCACGAGCTGCACACCAGTAAGTGGTATACCAAACTTTGCAAATTCAAGGAACGTGAGGGTTTCACCCTGCTTTTCCGCATTCTGGATGATTATCACATTACTTGCAGCACCAAGAATTGTCAGGTTTCCGGCAATTGTACTTCCGGCTGCAAGCGCCATGAGCTGCGAAGTCTGACCTCCGGCCTGCATGATCATCGGCAGGAACAGTGCCACAAAGGGAACATTGGAGATGAACTGACTGGTGACAGCACTTGTCAGGAGAATCATCGGCACAGATGTGACCGTATTCTGGTCAACAAATGACTGAAAGAACCCGGTCTGCCAGACGCTTTCCATCAGTACGAACATCGCCACAAAAAAGACAAGCGTGAACCAGTCTATGTTTTTCAGTACGCTGACGCGGTATGTTCCAAACACGATGACAGGGATGGCGGCACATACAGCTATCAGGGGAAGTGGCACGAGCAGTATCCCGCCAGTCAGAGACACGATGATATTTACCGCCGCAGAGATCAGGATGACAGCAAGTGAACATTTTACCGGGAAATACCTTTTTTTATCGTCTGGTATAACGGTGTCCTGATTGAATGAACGGGGTAAAAAATCCTGAGGGAAGTAGTACCGGAGAAAGACAAACGATACCCCGAGGCAGATTACCGTTGGTATGAAAAGATAGCGGGCAAAGATGACAAACGGGGTTTCCATCCCGCTGTTCAGGGCAATGAGCAGGTTCTGGGGGTTTCCTATAGGACTCATCACACTACCGGTAGTAATAGCAATTGCAAGAGAAAGGAGCATAAGCTTCGGTGAGAACCGGAATTTTGCAGCAAGCCCCAGAACCAGGGGTGTCCCGATGATCGCGAGGGTATCATTCATAAGGAGCGCGGACAAGAAACCCATGCCAAACAGTATAAAAAGGATCATCTGGTCCGGACTTTGCGCACGGGAAAAAAACTGATGAGAGAGCATAGACAGGTACCCGCTTTCCACCATCCCTTCACCGACAATAAACATGCCGAACAGAAAGATCATCACATCGACATTAACAGATCTCAGTGCATCCAAAAGAGAGATCTGACCAGTTACCAGGACTGCAACTGCTCCACCCAGCATGATCTGCCAGATTTTAATGTGATACCCTCCGATCTGCCGGATTGCGATGAGTACAAACACCGCCAGGAGTATAATAACCGGAATATACGTATGACAGTGTTTTTGGTGATGGATGATGAGCCTTGGCATTCGCCAAAACAGTCTTCATTCACCATGCCAGAGAGGTTATAGAGAGGACTATGCTGAGTTGACAGAATGGATACCTAAAACCGGCCAAGCCTTACCATAACCCGTCAATATGTAGCTATCGTTTCTATCGTTATACGGTTGGGACTTTTTTAAAAAACCTGGAAAATGCAAAGTCTTCTTACCCCTTAATGCCGCGGAAGATGCAGGAGACCTGCTGAACCCTTATCTCGTTTTCCTGGTCCGGGAGTCCTTGTTCTTATATTGTTATCGGGAACGTTTCCTCGTCATTTTTCCGGTATCGTTGTCTTCTCAACAATCCAGTGCAGGAGAATACCCTGTTCAATTCTGCGCGATTCCAGAAGGGTGAGACGGGGAAACACTGATTCCAGAATAAACCCTTCTCCATCGGCAAATGTCGGAGCATTCCTGCCTCCGATGACGATGTTTCCGATGAATGTATAGATCTCGTGTACCAGGCCGGCCTTGATCAGTCCTTCAATGAGAGTCCCTCCGCCTTCGACCATGATCCGATGGATCCCCATTGCACCAAGTTCGTTCATCAGGGCACAAAGATCGACCACATCCTCTCCCACTACAAGGACAATTGCTTTTTTTTCAAGCTCGGAAATTTTTGCTGCATCAGCTCTTTTGGAGAGGGCAATGACCCGTTTGCCCTTACCCTTGTGCAGGATCGATGCTTCCAGAGGGATGCGGCCGGCACTGTCCACGACTATGCGGACAGGATGGGCATCCCATCCGCGATTTCTGCGATATGCCTGGCACTCTTCCGATTTTACCGTAAGTGAAGGGTCATCGGCAAGCACGGTTCCGATGCCGACCATGACCGCATCGCTTTCTGCTTTGAGCCGATCTACCCGTTTAAAATCCTCCGATCCGGATATCCTGACCTGTCTTCGTTCACAAGTAGAGATCTTGCCATCAGCACTCATGGCAATGTTAACTATGACATGCGGGCACATTGCGTACCGTTTTTACCTGCCCAGTTATTTCAACCCACTGATCTTCTGCTTTTTTTTAGCAGGTTTCTTGTACACATTAAAAAATTTGAACTTCCCAAGTTTCACCAAACATCGAGTCGTTTCAATACTATCCTGAACAGGTAATACATCGTTTTGGTCTCTTTTATCAAGGGCAGGATTTAATAATAGATGACTCAGATTGTTCTGTTCATCATCTGTTAAGTCGTTTGAAGTTCACAACCTGTTAAAAAAAAGGCCTGAATCCGTATTAGGTACCGGATATTTTTCTTTAATGCAGGTGCACGGAATAAAACGTTTTTTTGAACAGTCCCGGTTCCAGAAGTATTTTCAGGGATATATATCTTAAAATAACAGGAAATTCAAATGGCGTAGTGCATATGGTGAGGATTTCCGTTCCTTTTTACCGGAATAATGGACATCAATGCCTGCACCCGGTTGATACGTTAACCTTTCCAGGAGCGCTGCACTGATGGAATATCGTCAACTTTCCGAATACTCGCCCATCAGCATCCTGGTTGTGAGGGATGGAGTTATCCTGTATACAAACCCGGCATTTTCAGTCTTTTCGGGGTATGACAATGCGGAAATTACCGGGAAACATTTTCTGTCGTTTGTTAATCCTTTGGACCACGATGATGTTAAGAAATTAGTAAAAAGGCGGAACCACGCAGCTCCGACCGCGGGACGGGGCGAGTTTCAGTTAGTTACAAAATCCGGAGAGATGCGAACTACGTTACTGTTCACCACGCCAATCTTATACCATAACGAGTCGGCAGACCTGATTAATCTGGTAGATATTTCTGAAAAACAACGATTCGAAGACCAGATCCAGCTTGACAACGAGCGAAGACGCGGCATCATTATTAACGTTGCCCATGAGTTACGGACACCGCTCCAGCCCATCCTCGGTTACCTTAACTTACTCGTCCAGGACCCAGAAGGATTTGGTATCGCTGAGGATACAAAAAAGATTCTTGAACGCTGTCTGACGAGCGTTGACCGGGAGCGGCAGATTATCAACAGGATGCTTGATCACTCCATACTCGAAACCGGCAGACTTCGTCTGAGCTTGTCGAAGTTCCCTCTCAGTACCCTTGTGAAAAGTGTGCTGGATACAAACGGGTATCTGACACAGGCAGAAGTAACCCTGGACATTCCCGATACCCTGGTTGTTACTGCTGATATGGATCGTCTCTTCAGTGTGTTTGACTCCCTCCTCTCCAATGCGGTTAATTTTTCAACACCACCCCGCGAGATCACCATCTTATACCACTCGGAGATCCATGACAACTATCACCACATTTCCGTCAGGGACAACGGGACAGGGATATCACAGACTTCATTCTCATCAATTTTTGAGCCATTCCAGCTCGCAGATGCGTCAAAACTGTCCCGCAGGTATGATCGTATCGGGCTCTCCCTCTCGATGACAAAAAAGATTATGCAGATGCATGGGGGGGATATCACAGTCGAGAGCATCCTGAATGCCGGGAGCACGTTCACTCTTCATCTGCCAAAACGCCTGCCGGGAATAGGATGATTGTTTATGAAAGCAGTGTATATCTCCCCTCTTTATGGTATCGTTCCGGGGCAAAATACCAGTATCGTTTTCATCAAGTATCGCATGCGAGGAAAGCAACCTCAATGAGGGTTAACTTTTTTTGAGCATCGCAAATAAAAAAATTGAATACCCGGTTTTTCTCGGAGAGTCGCTTACCTCCATCATGGCGTTTTCAGATACGATTATCCAAAACAGGTATACCACGTCATCATTGTTCCTGGGGCAGGATGTTGTATGGAAAGAATAGGTATAGGGTGACGGAGAGACTTTGATGGTATTATTACCTATCGACGTTTTTTTTACCAACAGGCTCTTGTTGATATACTATGGCGACTCCAGTTCCTGTCTGAAGCGAGAATGTTCTTATGAGCGACATACCTCCTGATGTTAGCAATAACGAGCAACTCTCAAAGATCCTTCTTGCCCGGGAACATGCCCGGGCAGATGCCTGGTTTCGCAGGGATCGCCGTGCACTTGATGCACTCCTCGCATCGGATTATCGTGAAATCAATATTTTTGGGCGTTTTAGCCGTGAAGATGTGCTCGGCCGGATATTCCCCCTGCTCACGCTGCATGCTTTTGCGATCGAAGGGCCTCGGGTTATAAAGACAGGACGTGAAACCGCTGTGATCACGTACACCTGTAGGCAGGATGCCACATTCGGGAAGATCAGGAAAACGGGAACATTTCAGGTATCCGCTCATTACACACTGACAGGAAATCTCTGGAAAATTTCGCTCTGGGAGATCGTACATGAACCAGAAAAGTGAAAGTATGCATTAAAGACAGACCGTCATCGTCTCCCACGGGCATCCCTCTGATGTTCGGGTGGCTTTAATAACCTTTTCCTGGTTCCCGTCTCCGTGTTGATAATCAGAAAATGTGGGATTATCTTTAATACGGCACCTCACCAATTTTTACCACGATAACTATCAGGTTACATTCATGCTCACACTCAGCGGTCTGACAAAACAAATCGGTGGCCTGTGTGCAGTCAATGGCGTTGATCTTTTTTTGGGAAATAATGAGATCGTTGGTCTGGTAGGTCCAAACGGTGCGGGAAAAACGACTCTGCTCAACATGATATCCGGTATCAGCGTACCGACTGCCGGTACAATTATGTTCTGCGGAGAAGAGATCACCGGACTTAAGGCTCACCAGATCTGCAGAAAAGGGATCGCAAAAACGTTCCAGATCGCGGAATCTTTTCCCGGACTTACTGCCCTGGAATGTACGATGATCGGGGCATTGTTCGGTGACCGGAAAAATATCAGTATGGCAGAGGCAAAAGCTGAGGCTGTACGGATACTCGATTTCGTAAGTTTCCCTGAACAGAAACGAGAAACAATTATCAGGAATTTAAATGTAGTGGAATTAAAAAAAGTGCAACTGGCACGGGCGCTTGCCTCAAAACCCAAATTATTGCTGCTGGATGAGCTCACTACCGGACTGAACCCGAAAGAGAGCAATGAAGCGGTGGAGCTGATCAAAAAGATCCGCGATAATGGTGTTTCCATCCTGATTATCGAGCACGTGATGAGCGTTATTATGGGTGTGTCGAACAGGATTGTGGTGCTGGATCATGGTGAGAAGATAGCAGAAGGGCGGCCATATGAAGTGGTGAACAACCAGAAAGTGATTGATACCTATCTCGGAGACATGCATGCCTTCTGAACCCCCCGTTCCTCTGCTGTCGGTCTCCGGATTGAATGTGTTCCATGCCAACCTCCAGGTCGTCTGGGACCTGTCACTTTATGTTAATAAAGGTGAGCTGGTGACACTCATCGGACCAAACGGTGCCGGGAAGACCACGACCGTTGAGACCATTGTGGGATTGAACAAAAAAGCAAGCGGATCCATAACATTCCTCGGTGAAAACATACTCGGAATGCAGCCGTATACTCTGTTCAATAAAGGACTTGCGCTGGTGCCGGAAAAACGTGAGATCTTTCCAAAAATGCCGGTTGTTGAAAATCTCATGCTTGGCGCGAGCGATCGGACTGACTATGCTGCAAGTCTTACGCATGTGTACTCGCTCTTCCCCATCCTGCAGGAGCGTGAGCGGCAGAAGGCAGGTACGTTAAGCGGCGGCGAACAACAGATGCTCACAATCGGTCGGGCGCTGATGTCAAATCCCAAACTTCTTATCCTTGACGAGCCCTCCACCGGATTATCGCCGCTTCTCGTCGGACAGGTATTCAGGTCCCTTGAACAGCTGGGAAGGGAAGGGATTACCGTACTGCTGCTGGAGCAGAACGTCCGCCATGCACTTAATATGTGCAACCGGGGGTATGTCCTCGAAAACGGGAGGATAATAAAAGAAGGACCGGCAAAAGAGCTCATGCACGACCCGCATATCCAGAAAGCCTATCTTGGCTTCTGAGGCACCATCCGCGAGAATTAAGAGGACGNCATATGCGAAAACTCGNAATANTAGTTATCCTGATAATCCTGTTTTCACGGGGTGTGGGTTGTATCTATGTTGATCCTTTTGTATAGGCAGGAGAGAACAATGCGTCTGCTGAACAGGGCGCTGCAAATGAGGTCTGCAAAATCAATTGTGATAATCACGTAAAGTAGTTACCTCTGGGGTGTGTTTGTCCCGAGACTCCAATGCCAATACCGTAGGACGGTACCCCGGCTCCGACAGGCTGATAAGAATTTTTAGGGATAATGTCCTTTTAATCACTGAAATAAAAATTAAAACAAGACTTAAAAAAATGAATACCATGGGATACTACATTCAAAACAGGATCTGATTACAACCAGAATTTCGAATGCTGACAATGTTTTGTTTTATCGGTCTGGTAAAAATTATTCCTTGAGAGGTATCGGATCAGGTCCGGGTTTTTTGTGATCCTTCCTCCATTTTTGCACCCTGTCCGGAAGATCCACAAGCCCCTTGGGTAAAAATATGATCACCAGTATCAGGAGAATACCAACGATAACGTACCGGCTGAACGTGAGACCGGCCATTTTGAGTCCTTCCCATATAACCGTAAGAACGATCGTCCCAATCACCGGTCCGGCCAGGGTGCAGAGACCACCGAAGATCACATAGGTGACCGGCCAGAACGAGAGGTCAACACCAAAAATTTCCGGTGTAATATACCCGATATGTGCGATCTCGAGTGCTCCTGCCACGCCGGAGAGATAGGCACTCAAGCCGAACGCCAGAAGACGATAGCGCACAGGATCAACGCCGGCAGCACGGGCTTCGATCTCATTTTCACGGATCGCTGAAAATGCGAGACCAACCTTTGATTTCAGGATATACCAGATAACGACAATAGATGCAATGGTAATCAGCAGGATGGAGTAATATTCGATCAGCTGATAACCGGGTATATCCGGGCTCAGGAGGCGGGGAGACGCTATCCCGTCCCAGCCACCGGTGACCGGGGCAAGGATGCTCACCGCTATTGTCTGGATAATGATCGCGAACCCGAACGTGACCATGGCAAGGAACCATTCCTTGAGCCGGACACAGGTAAGTCCTATAAGGACGCCGATACCTGCTGCCACTGCAGCTCCGAGAAAAATGGTAATGTAGGGGGTAATTCCGCTGTTTACCGCAATAACAGTCGACGCGTATGCACCTATGCCAAAGAATGCTGCATGACCAAGAGAACCCTGGCCGGAATAGGCAAGCAGGTTCCATGCAGAAGAAAAGATGATGAAGATCAACATCAGTGAAAGAAGGTTCAGGATGTACATGTTCGTAACAAGGAACGGGGCTATGACGGCAACAGCGATCCCGGCAAGGGTGCCGTACCTGATGATTTCATCCCTTTTGATCTTCATCACCAATCACTCGCCAGATTCCCCGAAGAGACCGGTCGGCCTGATAACGAGGACGACAATCAAAATAATAAACGAGATCGCATCCTTCCAGACACCGCCCAGGAAATATGCAGCCCCGTTTTCAGCAATCCCGTAGATAAGACCGCCGATGATAGCACCGGGTATGCTCCCCAGTCCCCCGAGAATAATGATAGCAAATGCCTTTACTGCAGGGATTGATCCCATGTAGGGATTGAACACCTGCCCGCTTACCACCCAGAGCGTTCCTGCTGCTGCTGCAAGTGCACACCCGATACCGAAACTCAGGACATCCATCTTCTCGACATTGATCCCGACAAGCATCGCTCCTTTCCGGTTCTGGCTTGTCGCCCGCATCTCCCGTCCGGTCTTCGTCTTTCTCAGGAACACGAACAGCCCGCAAAGGATAACTGCCGTAGTAACGATGATNATGATGTAATCCAGCGGGATGTTGAGCGGACCGACCGTAATGGTGATCCCGGCGTACGGGCTCTTGATGCTCTGCCATTCATCCCCCCAGATCATCGCGGCTCCGTTGGTGAAAATATAGATGAGTCCTATGGAGAGGAATATTTCATTGAGTTTACTGGTTCCCAGAATAGGCCGGAAACACATCCGTTCCACGAGTGCGCCAATCAGGACGAGTGCCAGCATGGAAAGGATAATAATCGCGTAGGGATTCAGACCGGAGACCAGAAAAATGGTTGCTGTAATATATGCACCGATCATGAGAAATTCGCCATGCGCGAAGTTGACAATCTTCATAACCCCGAAGATCAGGTTGAGTCCGGTGGCAAGCAGGATATAGATGCAGCCGGCATACAGCCCCCAGAAAATAATCTGTAACAGGATCCCAAGGTCGTACATGCTCTGGTAATTACCTATCCGCCAGTAAGGGATAAAAAGAGATATGGTTAATTATGCATTCCCGGGGGTATACCATTCGGGGAGGACAAATTCGGTTGTCTTCAGGTTGTCCGGCCAGACAATAAAAGGTCGTGTTTCGCCGATTGTGCTGTTGTATTCCAGTTGTTCCATCCAGAGGTCAAACGATGATTCCCGGAAATTTGGCGAGAATGAGATCGTTGTGACCTTCATCGGCTCTACAATCTGAGACATCCTGAGGTCATCAAGCGCATTCTTTATTGCGGTCTTATTCAGGTTACCCGCATCCTTAACCGCTTCTGCCCCGATATAGACTCCCTCGTAGGTGGACGCACCCATCATGTCTGGGTAGGTACCCCACTTGGCAAAATAGCTTTGCTTGAATGCATCCTGGGAAGTGGCGATGGCTCCGACCGGTGCAACATACGGTGAGAACCGGCTTTCGATGATGGATCCTTCACCATACTGGCCGAGATCTTTGTAGAATTGTGCATTGTCATTATTTTCTACATTAAGGAAAATCGTGTTGAGACCGATATCTCTTCGTGCCTGGGTGATGAGCGGGGCTCCCTCGTTCGGGAATGCTGCAAGGTATACCGCATCGGGCTTTGCTGCTTTTATCGCGGTAAGAGATGTCCGGAAATCGCTCTCACCCATTTTGAAGCTCTGCTGGGATACCAGCTGGATGTTCAGGTTATTCTGAGTGATGGTGTTGTTCACCGCTGATTGTACACCTTTGCCAAAAGCGGTATCCTGGTATATCAGGGCCAGCCTGAATGGCCGGTCTGCCGGGAAGTTATATTTTTTGTTCACTGCCGGCCGTACCACCTGGTCGATGAACGTAGTCGTATACTGCCCGTACGTGTCAGTCGTCGGGCAATGATGGAAGACACAACTGGTGTCGATATCGGTGCGGTGGGTGATGATGGGACTCGATGCTCCGGTTACAATGTAAGGCACCTTATACTCTGCAATGGTCTGCTCGTACGCGGAGGTAACTGCACTCGAGTAACCACCTACAAGAAGGTCAACCTTGTCATCCGTGATCAGCTTGTTGGCGGCTTTCTGCCCGCCCTGCTGGGTTGACTCATCGTCACCCTGAATAAGCTGGATGGTCAGATTTTTGTTCAGGGATTTGACGTAGACACCTCCCTTTGCATTGATCTCATCTGCAGCAGTCGAAGCCGACTGCCACATATTCTTACCCACATTGCTGGCAGGCCCGGTCAGAGACGCGATGACACCGACTTTGATAACGCCCGGCGCAGCCACAGCCTGCTGCTGGGTACAACCCGCGAAAAATGCTGCTAGGAGCACTAATACAACCAAAAAGACTGAGTACTTCATACTTTTTTCCTAGTATGCTATGTTATAGCATATCATAATTAAATTACATTCTTTAACATTATAAAGAAATTTCGATATGTTTCTTCTAAAGTATCCAAACCATCTGCATAAAATATTAAAAGAGATTCCTNACTTTTACCTGTTCTTTGAAGAATGCATCAGACCACTAAGGTATTTCTGAACGTACATGGCGATCTGAGGTGCAGCCAGAGGTAATAAAATCAACACCAGCTCTTTTACCANGTCAGGAGGATGTTGTTCTTTTTTTTGTCTGGCTTCTGCATGCTGTGATGCCATCCGCGTAGCAATCATGTAGGCCCCGATTCCCCCGACAATTGCCAGACCCGCTGCGGCAAACGGGTGCCTTTTGACAGTTCCGCCAACAGAACCAAGAGCCTTGTGAGGAGCCTGGATAACCGATTTTTTCAACCGTCCGTAGGATTCGGCAATTAACGCTTCAGTTACTAAAAGATCCTCTTCGGTAATCTGTGTACGGTTTTTCATTTCTTATCATCTCCGCTTGCACGAGGTGTCTTCAGGACGATTTTTTGTGTCAGGAGCACGTACGCCATAATTCCTCCGGTAATAAAGACTGCAACTCCCGCAATCAGCAGGGCTGTCCAGAGAGGCAATATCGTTGCCATGAGGAGGATAATGCCAATCCAGAGAAAAAGTGTACCAGCTGCCAGCAGGGTAACGACAATCGAAAGGATCATGATCCGCGACATGAGCAGATTAAAAGGCTCGAATACATAGTGCTGCAGAAACAGATCCGTCTTTTGCTGGATATAAAGATCAATCAATTTGTACGTTCTGGCAAATTCCGATTCAACGGAAGGCTCTGCGGTACCGGCAGCTGAGTCCATATAATCTCCTGTTTTAGTCGCGTGCTTTGAAGATCAGCATGCCAATGAGAACACCAACACCGGCTGCAACCATAACCGAGGGAATGGGATGATCGATAATGATATTCTCAACCGGCTCCACCCTCTGGTGGTAGTCTGTCTCAAGTTCCTGATATCTGGCTCCTACTTCTTCCTTGAACATGTCTATCCTGTCCTCGACATCATGGAGGAGATTCCTGACGCTCTCTCCCTGCTCCGACAGATCGGCGTTTCGTAACTTGCGGGCAGCATCCTCCAGTGCTTCGGCTGTCTGGATCTTCATGCGATCGGCTTCGGCAACGCCGGTATCTACCATCTTGTCTGTTTTCTCGTATGCCATTGGTATACACCATCCTGTAATATACTTTTCATTTTTTAAAACGTTTTTTTAATTCCGTTCTCTGAATTCCGTTCTCTGATATGGTGTCTCTTTATGATATACCCAGAGTATCCTGATTTTTTTTACTTTCATATCAGAGCAAACGTTATAGAGCGGATCCCTATAAAAATGTTTACTTGTTATGTACCAGATTCTAAAACCTTGCTGAGGTTCCGGATCCTGTCAACACCTGGGAAAATCTTGTTACCCTTTTTTTTAACAAATTTTTAAAAAAAAATCATTTTTCATTGGAGTCCGTCCTGATTTGGCCCAGTGATAATAATTTTTTGATACGCGAATCAATCCTGATGACGATGTTTTTCCGGATGAATCTCCATTTCTGCGAGAAGTTTATATCCGGTTACGGTGAGTGCAACAAGCACCGGGCCGACAATGAAACCAACCACTCCCATAAAAGGAACGCCGGCGAAAATGCCGATCATCATTAACACGGGGTGAATGGCAACTCGTTTGCCCATCATCATGGGCCGGTAATAAAAATCAATCCACCCGCTGAGGAGGGGATAACCCACGAAAAGCATGATAAGTGCACTTTTTACATCACCAATGCTGAAGAAGAAGAGCGCTAAGGTAAGTATCATCAGCTGGGCTCCGATCAGAGGTATGAGCATGGCAAACCCGATTGCTGCTGAAAAGAGGAGTATATTCCCGTATCCCAGAAAGTAGAAGAACGGGATTGCAAGGCCAAACGAGATTATCGCTGCTGAGATCTGAACAATGATCAGAGCATAAATAGTGTTTGCAGAAATTTCTGATAACCTGTTCACCGCAACCGACAGTTTCGGGGATAACGTGCAGGTCAATGTATTCCAGATATATTCACCATAATAGAGCAGCATCGATAGAGAGAGAAAGAATATGATAATGGAGAGAAGTAATTGCATAATATTGCCGGTCAGCGACAGGATCCCCTTTAACATCAGGTCTGTCAGAGTTTCGTCAAAATGGGTGAGTTGGGCGTCGCTGAATGTGGGAAGAAAACGGGATAACTGGGTATTTTTTAAACCGGTTAACATTCTCAGTGCCATGTCACTGATAAATATCTGGTTATTGATCAGGACACTCGCTGCCAGGGCCATTACCAGCAGGATAAGGAGGAGGACCCAAAGCGTGATGAACGTAGCCGAAACCGAAGGCTTCACCGTCCGGCACAGTCGCTGGTGAAAGGGCAGAAGTGCTGATGCAATTGCGACAGCCCAGACAAACACCGTCAAAAGAGACCAGAATGCTATTATTGTTATGATAAAAATCGAAATAATCAGGAGGGTCAGTTTCACATCATCCGTAAACAGGGATTTTTCCATAAAGCTCAGGTCTTTGTGATAGGTAATGAAGATATTCCCTGCAGGTTTACAGAAGAATGGTCAAAATTTGCCGTTATAGACAATCTGGTCTTTCTTGCGGGGATGGTTCCGAATTGCAGACGCAGGTAATTTTTTCAGGTTTTCGGATATCCCATTCCTTTCAGTATCACGGTGATCTCATCAAGGATTGCGGGGTCATCGATGGTTGCCGGAACGGTATAGGGAACACCGTCCGCAATCTTTTTAATGGTACCTCTCAGGATCTTACCGGATCGTGTTTTGGGTAACCGTTTGACAACCGCTGCTGCCTTGAACGATGCAATCGGACCGATCTTCTGTCGTACAAGGGCGATGATCTCAGTCCGGATTATATCCGGGTGTTTGCTGACACCGGCTTTCAGGACAACAAAACCCAGCGGCACTTCTCCTTTCACCGGATCATGCACTCCGGCAACTGCACATTCCGCAACATCCGGGTGTGATGCAAGAACTTCTTCCATCGCACCGGTAGAGAGGCGGTGCCCGGCAACATTGATAATATCATCGGTCCTGCCCATGATCCAGAGATACCCGTCAGTATCAATATATCCGGCATCCGATGTCAGGTAGAACCCGGGATAGGCAGAAAAATATGTTTTTACAAAATCCGCATCATTCTTCCAGAGGGTTGTAAAACATCCCGGGGGAAGAGGAAGCCGGATGACGATATTTCCTGTCTCTCCTGCTGGCACGGGTTTCCCTTGTGCGTCGAGAACACGGATATCAAATCCCGGGACGGGTTTTGTACACGATCCTGGCTTTACAGGCAGGAGTTCAAGACCGGCGCAGTTTGCACCTATCGCCCACCCGGTCTCGGTCTGCCACCAGTGATCGATGACCGGGACGTTCAGTTGTTNCCGTGCCCAGATAAGGGTGTCAGGATCACACCGCTCACCGGCTAAAAAAAGCATCCGGAACTTTTTGAGATCATAGAGCCGGATTTTTTCACCATCGGGATCTTCTTTCCGGATAGCACGGAACGCGGTAGGGGCACAAAACAATACAGAAACTCCATGCTCTTCAATGACCCGCCAGAATGCGCCTGCATCCGGAGTACCTACCGACTTTCCTTCGTAGAGTATCGTTGTACACCCGTAAAATAAGGGGCCGTACACAATATATGAATGCCCGACTACCCAGCCAATATCGGAGGCTGCCCAATATACTTCGCCTGGATGCACATTGTAGATATTTTTCATGGTCCAGGTCAGTGCTACGAGGTGTCCCCCGTTGTCCCTCACTACCCCCTTGGGTTTTCCGGTGGTGCCGGAGGTGTAGAGGAGATAGAGGGGATCGGTGGCGAGTACGGGAACGCATCCGACAGGTTCAGCCTTCAGGAGTTCATCCCAGGTACTATCCCTCCCGCTCCGGAGGATTGCCGGGGACTCGGGTCGTTGAACGATGACACAGGCTGACGGCCGGAAACTGCAGATCTCAAGCGCGGATTCCAGAAGAGGCTGGTACTGGATGATCCGGTTGACTTCGATCCCGCAGGACGCGGATATGATCACCCGGGGTTGTGCGTCTTCGATACGGGCGGCAAGCTCACGGGCAGCAAATCCCCCGAAGACGACGGAATGAACGGCCCCGATGCGTGCACAGGCAAGCATAGCGATCACCGCTTCAGGGACCATGGGCATATAAATTACAACCCGGTCTCCTTTGGCGACACCTAAATGCCGGAGCCCTCCGGCGCATCGTGCAACCAGATCCCTCAGCTCATCGTACGTGTAGCGCTTAACGGTTTTTGTTACCGGGCTGTCGTATATCAACGCAATACTGTCTTTCAATCCGTTCTCAACATGGTAATCTAGGGCATTGTAACAGGAATTGACGATTCCACCTTCAAACCAGCGGGAAAACGGCGGGGTATCGTTCGTGAGTACCCGGTCAAAGGGACGGTACCATTGAACTTTTTCTGCCACTGCTCCCCAGAAACGTTCCGGGTCGGTTACAGATTCCCGGAATGCCCGTTCATACTCACCACGCATGCACCACAATCTCCCCGACGTATATACTAGAAAATAGGGAGGAGAGGTTTTATTCCTTTCCAAAAGTGCACCAGAACAGGACACGAGTGGTGCAGAGGTCCACCAAAGATTAGTACCGTATGGTGCAGGAAAGGGCATTTATGAGATAGTGGTGAAATATTTTTTTTTAAAAGAACCTGGAATGGATACGAAAACAAGAGTGCCCCAGGCCTGATTTGAACAGGCGACAACCAGATCTTCAGTCTGGCGCTCTCCCAAGCTGAGCTACTAGGGCAGGATACAAGTGTTGTCGCTGGTGACTAATAAATGATATGCACTGTACGTTGCGAGGGCAGTGCATGACCGTTCTTTTTTATATGCTGTGATGAGAGTATTAACAGATGCCTCTTTCGGATAAGAGTGGACGTGGTGAAGACACGGGCCTTGCAAACGCGGTCAAAAACCGTCAGGGACATGTTGTTCACCTGACGCACAATGATCTCGATGCCGTAGGAGCGGATGCGATTCACCGGGTGAAATACGGAGATAACAATGTATTTACGATATGGAGTTCGGTAGGAAAATTTGCCGTCCTGTTTTCTCTGGTTGCATCCTGTAAAGGGAAAGGCGATCTCCTCTCCATCTCGGATCTCGGCTATCATAAAGGTTTAGAAACCATTGCCGGAAAGGCACGGACAAACGGCTGGACTGTCGAGTGGCGGGACCATCACCGCTGGCGCGATGATGAAGTAAAAAAAGTAACCCGCGAGGTGTCGCTGCTCCGCATTGATACCTCGGTCTGTGCCTGTGGGATTGTGGCCCGTGACCTTACGCCGGATAACCCGCAGACCGCTGAGGTCGCACAGGTTGTCTGCGATTATGATCTCTGGAAGCACGCCGATCCCCGTTCCGCAATACTCGGGCAGGTACTCCAGCGAAAGAAGAACCGTGAGCATGTGCGGGATTGTCTCGTTGCCGGCAGATTCAGCGATGCACTCATCGAGCAGGAATATGCAGAGATCAAAGATGAGATGGACGCGATGATGAAGAGGAGCCTCAGGCAGGCAACAATCCTCGGCAACAGATATAAGATTGCATTCGCCCCCCTCTACGGTTATCCAAGCGAGACAGCCCACTTTATTCGTCATGAACGGCAGACTGACATTGAGGTAATTATCAGTAAAGACGGTAAGTTTTCACTCCGCTCTGTCCCCCCGGTAAGCCACCTCATAGCCCGGGAGTTCGGTGGCGGGGGACACCCGAATGCAGCAGGTGGTTCGTTCAATTTTACGGTGATCGAGCGCTTCACCTGGTGGCTGTTCAAGAAGAGCAGGCACTTCAAAGAGTTCGANGAAAATTGCAGAAGTTCATTGATGAGTGCCTCTTTTTTTCATCGTAAAAATGATATAGTCATATTCTGACGACCGACATTTCTTCATGATGATAACAAACCTTTATGACACTCCTTTGGAGCGTCTGCTTTTGCTTCCGCCCACCACGGGTGTGGCGACCATATAAGATTCGATAAAATGAAATTATCCACCGAGGAGCCGAGAATCCACTTGTCAGATAATGAAAAGGATATAAAAACATTCCTGCCCTGCCGTGCCTCGGGATGCCCCGATGCGGAAACCTATCATAACGACATCTGTTTCACCGGTTTACGATTCCCGTGCGCACCCTGTGTTCCAAAAAAGGTAGTCATCGTGTCCTATCAGCACCCTCTACCACCGCCGCTTAAAGATTCATCAGAGCCACTACGATCATGGGATTTTTTACGGTTCCCGCGGATCGCTGAAGGTGTGATGGCAACAGACTTCATGACGGACAAAGAAGAAAAGCGATACTCCATCGCATAATGTTCTGATATCACGAATTTTATAAAAACATCATTGAGGAACAGTTTCATGAACCTCGTAGACTGCCATCGCAACCAGATTTTTCCAGTACAATTCGCACATATCCGTGCAATATCCCCCGGCACTCACCTGATCCGGATCAAGACTCGATAGCGCACGGTGCAGTGATGCGGAATCGGGATCAAGGATGATGATCTTCCGAAGATCGTACTCACCGGAAAGATCGAGCAGGNTGTCAAGATGATTCCGGGTGACTGCTATCTGGTTCTGGTGTTCGAGCAGGCAGGTAAGACTTTGCCGGTCTGGTTTTGGCTGGAAAAAGAAGACATTCGGCCGTGCAAGTGATCTGATCTCATCTTCCACTATCATTTCGCAGATCATCACATGTCCCCTGATGCCAATATCCCTCATCGAGCGCATCAGGGTCCGGTATATGCCCGTAATCGCGTCATTCCACTCGTACTCATCATCATAATAGGTGTCGGTTATTCCCAGCACATGGGGGGCGGGCACGGCACACCAGGCATCTTTTTTCTGCACAACGATGCCCGCAGCATCTTCACTGATTGCATGTGGATCAAGGCTGATTTCCCCTGTTGCCTTTCCTCCGCCGACCCCTGACAGGCACGGTATGATCCGGTTTTTATAAAACAGTCCTCCTGCGCAGGGTGCCATGATCCCGGCTGATACCTGCGGTCCAAGAGACTGGTCGAGCAGATACGTGATAATATCTGCTGTAGTCCCCCGGTGATCAGCTATCCATGCTGCAAGTGCTGCCACATCCGGTATCCCGGGCTCTGCTCCGAATGCCCGGGTCGGGAGGTTCAGCCGTTTTGCCATATACAGATATTATTACTCATAAGCATCTAAAAAGTACTGATGAATCCGCCACCGCTGCTGGTCACCTGCGGGCTGCCGTACACCAACGGCCCCTGCCATCTTGGACATTTGCGAACGTATGTGCCTGCTGACGCTTACGTCCGCTTCATGCGGCGTTCTGGTGAAGACGTTGTCTTTGTCTGCGGTTCGGACAACCACGGGACACCGATCGTTGTCTCGGCTGAAGAAGCAGGTATTTCCCCCCGTGCACTCTCAGAACGGTATCACCGCCATTTCTCTGATACCTTCCAGCGGATGGACATCCGGTTCAACCGGTTTGGTATGACCGATGACCCTGCAACCCATCAGCGGACGACCGCTATTGTCAACGCACTCATCAACAAAGGCTATATCTATAAGCAGATCGTGCACCAGGCATATTGCACAAAGTGCCGGCGTTTTCTGCCCGACCGCTACGTGGAAGGGGTCTGTCCCCACTGTGGGACAATGGCACGGGGCGATGAATGTGACCAGGGTTGCGGCAAGCACCTGGAGCCCGGCGAGATCAAAGATCCAATCTGTAAGGTATGTAGAACAAAAGCAGAATTCCGGGACCAGGAACACTATTTTTTCAAACTATCTGAGTTCCGCGACTTTCTGCTCTCCTACCTTGACACACTGAGGGGAACGAGCAACGCGAAGAATTATGCAATCGGCTGGATAAAAGACGAACTCCATGACTGGTGCATCACCCGCACTCTTGAATGGGGGGTGAAGTTCCCGGGACGGGACGATCTCGTGGTCTATGTCTGGGTCGACGCCCCGATCGGCTATATCGCATTCACTGAGGAGTGGGCCGCACAAGCTGGCAAAGACTGGAAGCGGTACTGGTGTGGTGAAAACCGGGTCACGCATTTTATTGGCGGGGATATCATCTACCACCATAGCATTTTCTGGCCGGCTCTCCTGAAAGCGGCAGGATATGGAGTACCCCATGCCATTGTTGCGAGCGGTATGGTCAAGGTTGATGATCACAAGTTCTCGAAATCCCGGGGATACGT
>JGI20214J51650_10000721_pt1 | contig 20770 bp, 2 predicted proteins | sample WetSurMetagenome_FD_51650 | JGI IMG/M metagenome (IMG submission 51650) | reverse complement strand
CCGCCGTAAACACGAACGCCGGACCCGACACAGTGAATGTTCTGGCTACAGGCGGGACCCTGGCCGTCGATACCGGCAGCGATGCAGATACCGTTAACGTACAGAGCATCGCCGCGGCCACTGCCGTCAACGCGGGAGATGGCGACGACACGATCAATGTGGGCAGTCTGGCTCCTGCCACGGGCGGGACAGTGAACGCCATCAGTGCCCCGCTCACAGTCTACGGCGAGGGGGGCGAGGACACGCTCAACGTGGACGACAGCGGAGACACAGGGCCTAACATCCTCACCCTGACTGAGAACGCGATTGTAGGTCTCGGCATGTCGGACGGGATCACCTATGGGACTCTGGAGCACCTCAACATCGGTATGGGGTCCGGAGGTAACACCATCAACATCCAGTCGATCATTACGGCCGCCGTCGTCAACGCGGGAGATGGGGACGACACAATCAATGTGGGCAGCGTGGCCCCGCTTCCCGGCGGGACGGTGAACGGGATCAGCGCTCTGCTCACCATCAACGGCGAGGGTGGAACGGACACCCTGAACGTGGACGATACGGGAGATACGGATCTGAACACCGGCATCCTGACGGCAGCGACTCTTACAGGTCTCGGCATGTCGAACGGGATCACTTACGACACGATCGAGACCCTGAACATCGGGCTCGGAAGCGGCGATGACACCTTCAACGTGCAGGCGACGAGTGGAGTAACGTTCGTCAACACGGGCTTAGGCAACGATACGATCAATGTATCCTCCGACGCCCCCCTAAACAACGGAACTCTCGACACCATTATCGAGACTCTGAACATCGATGCCGGGCAGGGCAATAACACGCTGAACGTGAGTGACCAGGCGGACAGTACTCCCGATTTGTCGGCGGTCATCACCAGCAGCTCTATCACAGGCTTCTCGCCTGCTCCAATCTATTATGTGGCTACGGGCGGAACGTTTGGCGGTGGGATCAACGTCGAAGGTGGCTCCGGCGGCAATAGGATTGAAGTTCGCTCGACCGATGAAAGCCAGGGTACGACCACAATCCTTTGGTCGGGGGAAGGCGACGACGTGGTCATCGTCACGGAGACCGACCCGATCTCTCTGGTCATTCACGGGCAGGGGGGCAATGACGTGATTGAGGCGGCCGTGGTCACGACCGACCTGATCATCACGGGCGATGACGGCGACGACATCATCACGAGCGGTTCCGGCGACGACCAGATCAGCGGCGATGAGGGCGACGACCAGATCATCGCCGGGCTGGGTGATGACGAGGTTTCCGGCGGGGCAGGCAATGACATCGTGCTGGGCGATGCCGGTGTCATCGTGACGACCGGGCGACGGAACCCGAACGGGTCCCTACACAGGGATGTCCTGCTCGCGGACGTGGGGAGGATCACCGATTGGGTCGATCTGAACGGCTTCACCTGGACTGATTTGGACAGGTCGCTGGCGAAGTCGCTCATCGACGCCGACCTGATCCTTCTGGCTGGAGCCTACAATGCAGATGGAACCCCGCACAGGGTCAACGCCCAGGACGCCAGGTGGTGGTGCCGGCCCGAACTGGACACCGAGCTCCTGCTGGTCACCCTCCTTCCTGACGGGAACGACATCCTCGAAGGGGGGACCGGTGATGATGCGCTCTACGGACAGAGAGGAAACGATATCCTGAAGGGTGGTGCCGGCGACGACTTTCTCGAAGGCGGGGACGGCGACGACTTTCTCGAAGGTGGGGACGATAACGACTGGCTGGTGGGGGACCGGGCTACGGTGCTTACTGAAGACCGGGCGGTCCCGAATGTGGCCCATGCCCTTCGACTCCTGCCGGGCGGGGTGGAGAGCGGGGCCGGGGTTGTGCTCGACGCTGAAGGCACGATCATTCTTCCCTTCGCCTCTGTGGTCCCGGGCCACGATGTGGATCCGGCCCAGGGACTCCTTTCTGAGCTTCGGGGATTCGCTGTGTACCCGACCGGCAACTTCCTGCCCCGGGCTGACGGCACCCGGCTTGTCCCCTTTGCCTCCGTGGTGCCGGGCTTTGCCGGACACCTTGACCTCGTAGCAGGGAACGACACCCTCTTCGGTGGAGCGGGAAATGACGTCCTTACAGGGGACAACGACACGCTGGTCGCTCCGGACCTCAGCTTCACAGACACTCTGATGGAGAAGGCGCTGGGGCTCACGAGAAACTTCCTGACCGCCGCAGATGACCTCGAAGACCTCGTCCAAGCCCTCCACTCCGCCGTTGTGGAAGAGAAGGCCCTTCCGTGTATCTGGGCCCACAACACGGTCGTGGACCAGGCCCTGATGATCGGCAACGACATCCTGGACGGGGGCTCGGGTAATGACAACCTCACCGGGGACGACCGTACGGTCATCGCCACAGCCCTCACGGTAACCGTCGGGCAGGTGGAGGGTCTGGAGAACCTCGTGCACGGCCTTGGCTACGTCGAAGCCGAGCTCGAAGTCGCAGTCCCGGAACTGATGACTGTTGAGCACCGCCTTCGGGATGAGCTAGGTCAGGTCAAGGTCGGGCGGCAACTGCGGAACGTTCTCATCCACCATGTCGACCAGCTCTCCCTTGGAAACGATCTGCTTCTCGGGGGCGAAGGCGATGATCTTCTGGTTGGGGACCAGCAGATTCACCTGTTCCCGTCCATCACGATTGTGGCGGGTGGAACGGGCTCTCAGGGGCCCTACTACCGCTGGTACGGCGACGGGCAGGACTGGGATCACTACCATCGGAATTGGCACGACGACTACTGGAAGCACTGTGGGCACGACGGTCGGAACTATGACTGGCACCAATGGTCAGGGGACTATGTCGCCTTCGGCAGCGATACCCTTGACGGAGGAGCGGGCAGCGATCTCCTCTTCGGCGACAGCATGGTTCTGGTCGCCCCCATCTTGACTGTGGATAACGGTGTGAGCAAGAAGGACGCCTACTGGGTTCGGCACGAGGCGGGGGAGATCCTCGATGAACTGACCGAACTTGGGGATCACCATGATATCAGTGCTCAGGATGGCTACCAGATCACAGGTGGGAGGGACGCCCTCACCGGCGGGGACGGGGATGACATCCTCTTCGGCCAGGCCGGTGACGATACGCTGGCCGGCGGGGCCGGCAACGACTGGCTCATAGGAGGTGACGGCAAAGACACTCTGGACAAAGGCACCGGCAAGGACAAGGCGAGCCAGGGGAATGACAATTCGAAGGATCTCAGGGTTCAAGTGCAGACCCGGTTGATCCATTGGACAGGAGAATGGGATGGTTCTGCTGGCCCCGGAAATGGAACAGGCCAATCCGCCAAAATGGTTCCCTGCGCCCAATGGGTGAAGGATCTTGTGATTGATCTTGATGAATGCAATGAAATGCACAAGCCGAACAGTGCGATCAAGATCGTGCTTTCCTAAGAGGGGAGGCTGAGTCCATCGAGTCATAAATTCGGTGACGGATTTAATCCCTCAGGACTCAGTGCTGAGGGAGCCATTCCCTGGATTTGAAAGCGTCGGCCCTGATAGCGTATTTGCGAATCGAAGCACTGAGGACCGTCAAGATGCCGAAGTCAGTCCCTGACGTTGCAACTGGATACGTCAATGTGTTTCAGGTGACGAGCACGCGGGAGGAGATCGCTCTCCTCTTCGGGGAGAGGCAACCAGCGGGTGAGGATCCGGAGGAGCTCACAGCACGACTGAAAGAGCGCATTATCCTAAACCCTCTGACCGCCAAACGTCTGGCCATGATGCTGGACAGCGGCATTAGGGATTATGAATCCAAGTACGGCCCCCTGGAGACGGAATCTTTGCCGTCATCAGAACCTGGTCCGGTCAATCTTGCCTGGCCGAAACCTTCAGTCTTCAAAGCGGAAATCGCAGGTGAGAAAGCCAGGCTGGTTCTTCAGCTTGTCGAAGACCTTGACATAAAATTCGGTTATGAGAAGTCGTTCAAGATTTTTGAAAATACCCTGCTGGCGAATCGCTTTTTGTTAGGCTTCAAGAAAAAAAGAATCAGGCAAGAAGCCCATGAACGAATCCTGGATATTTGCCGACGAATGGACATGCCCGAGAATCTCTTGCAGGCTTACCGGGGAAGGCTGCCGGATTCAAATTACCTTCATTTTGGCTTCGAGGAAAACGAGAAAACGTGCCTGTGCAAGGCGTACTTGGAGTTCTACGACAAAGTTGATGAGGCCATGAGAAGCCAGCCGGGTAACTTCGACTCCTTCCTTATGCATCTGGGTTTCAAATGGGATGCACTCGACAACAGCAAGTATGCCTTGACCAGGTACAGCTGGTATCCCTTCCTTCCAGTGGAGGTCATGCTGGAAAGATTATCCAACATCCTTTCTCCTCATGAGTTCGGGGCCCTCTTTGGAATCACGAAAGGGATCGTGGAAATTGCCCTGGGGGTCGTTCCTCCTTATGACATTCTTTACATGGAGGTGGATGAAGAAAACAGTCTAAGAAAGTCTTTCGACATCAACATGTACCGAGCCAGACTTCCCTTGAGTGAACTGCAGCCTTGGTTGGAGCAAATGTGTCGGCATTACGCCATTCCTTCTGAGGAATTTCAATCGCTATATGAAGGAGTCCGAGACAAAACATTTGGGCACATTGCCGGAGGGATCGACAGGGAAGGAAGAGATTTCGTCACGGTATACTACGGCGTGGAATACAAAGATAGGGTCACGGCTTGACGAAGGGTTGCCCAAACCCTCCTGAGGTGCCGTGTACCTGGATGAAGCTTCTATATCGGGGCTCCTCCCACTATTGAACTGGGACGCTTGTGAGACGAATAGGGGCCTGAGACCAAGTGAAGGACATCGAGGATGTCCTCTGCGGAGGTGGAAGCAGCAGCCGTCTGTGCTGCTGGCCGGGTTTGGACACCTTCAAGGGCGGTTCTGGATGGGATCTGTTTGTCCCGGGAGCCGATCAGATGGAGGTCCGGAGCGGGTCTCTTGGTTCCATGGATAGGTCGTCTTATGTGAATTCTTCCATGGAACCTGAGAGGAAGGACTGGCTCAAAGATTTCCTCACTGAGGTAGCGGCTAGGGCCTATAATCCTTTCGAACCCAAGGATAAGATCAAGATAAAACTCTTTGAGGAATAGAAGAAAGGACTGCCCGGAAGGGAAGTGGAGAACATACGCTGGCGAGCCAAGGACAACAAGGGCTTGTGGCTGGGGGACTTCGCTTGGGCCGCAGAGCTAAGATCCTTAACCTCCTGTTCATCCTGTCTAGGGCTCTTTTTGTTGGCGGTCTTAGCGTTTCTAGTTCCGCTGAAGCGAAGGGGGCGAGAGAATCCTGCCCTTTTTCGCGCCTTCGTGCTTTCGTGATAGATTTTTCCCTTCATGTATGCGTCTTTTTGTCTGTTAGCCTTCCAACAAAGGGCATTTTTGTTGCTCTTTCTTCCCTGCTTCGAGCCGACTTACACTTTTGTAGGCTAGTCGNGGGGTCTTTCATACAAAACCGAGCAAGAGGATAAGTAAAAGGGCATACTGACTATGTAGATGAAAAATACAGTGAACACCTTATTTACATACTTGACCTAAAGTAGAAGATCGTACAAGCCGCAGTCTCTTTTTTGGCGCCTTTTCCATTACTTCATCAACCCTTCAGAGCAGGCGGTATTGCGGCGGGCAAAGGCTGGACGGGATTTCGGTGAACAGGTCGCTCTCCGCAGAGGGGTTTTGGTTTCGCCTGCGTTGTAAAGAGCAGTCAGGAACAACGTTTTTGACGTCCGATGGAGGTCAGCCATGAGTCTTGCCAGAAAGATCAAGCGAACAAACCAAAAGCAGGAGAAAGCCAAAGCAGGAAAGCGGCGGCGAAAGGCTCTCATCGAACCCCTTGAACCGAGAGTGCTCCTGTCGGCAGACCTTAAGTTCACTATGACAGGGACGGCGGATGACGTGACCCTTCGATCAAAAGAGATCGAGGGTACGGATTTCCTCCAGTTGATCGACAATGCGGATCAGTCGATCATTCAGAGCCGGGTCCTGGCTGACACCCTTTCGGTCGAGATCCTTGGATCCGACCAGGCGGACAGGCTGCAAATCGACTACACAAAGCCCTTTTCCGTCCCCGTATCCTTTGCGGACAGCGTCTCCGGGGACGGCGACAGCCTGGAAGTGGTTGGCGGCGACTATACATGGCAGATCAATGGACCTGACTCGGGTGTTGTAGCGACCGTTAACTTCAGCGGCGTTGAAAACCTGGTTGGGGGTGCTGATAACCAAGATACGTTCGTGATCGAGCAGGCCGGTAGCCTTTCCGGAGTCATTGACGGCGGGGCTGCCGGGTTCGACACCATCGAGCTGACTGGCGGCGATTTTCACCATGTCGAGTACACGATCAGCGGGCCGGACTCGGGCACAATCGACCGGGACGGCAATCGGATTACCTACACCGGTTTTGAACCGGTCATCGATGCGACGGGCGGGGCCAAGACCTTCAACGGAACAGCCGGAGCCGATCAGGTTCGCGTGGCCGACCGGGGCGAAAGCGACTTTGTCGTCAGCAGTGACACCGGCGAAGATGTCATCTTCACCAATTCTTCAGCCATCACCGCGCTGGCCATCAACTTACTTGGCGGGGACGACCGCATCGATTTGGAGACGGTGTTCAACCTGGGGGATACCGGAAGCTCTGCGAATGTCACGATCGACANCGGTGCGGGCAACGACGAGATCGCCTTCGATTCCATCATGGCGCTCACATCGAGCAAGCTTTCGCTCTCGGTGGCAGGCGGCGCAGACCCTTATGACGCGCTGCTGTTGCGCAGCCTCGACGCGCCAGTGACGCTGACGGACACCACCCTCGAGCTGAAGGACATCCTAAACACCCCCTACACGACGGCTCTTTCCGGAATTGACCGGGCTTACATCTTCGGGGATACGCTGGTCGCCGACGCCTTCAGCGGCCAGGTCTTCTTCACCGTCACGATGCCGCGGTGGCAGGAGGAAGGTCCGAATGCCTACACCCAGATCCTGGACGGCGCAACGGCGCCGTGGGATCCGGTCTCGGGAGCGATCCATGCGGTCGCCGTCGACCCGACGGACCGGTTCACAATCTACGTGGGCGCTGTCAACGGNGGGGTCTGGCGGAACACCGGCGGCGCCGAGGTATTTTTCGACCTCAACGAGTCGGCGCTTACGGCCGACGATCTGGTCACACTGAACAAGTTCTCCGACTTCCTCGAAAAGCACCCAAGCGTGACCGTCGAAATCGGCGGCCACACGGATTCGAGCGGCGATGCTGCTGCCAACCTCACGCTGTCCCAGGCACGGGCGCAGTCCGTGTACGACTATCTCGTCAACACGCGCCATATCGGAGCCAGCCGGCTACGCACGGTGGGTTACGGCGAGGATCGGCCGGTGGCAGAGAACATCGGCGGCTATCAACCGCTCAATCGCCGGGTCGAACTGGTCGTGAACAACTGGGAGCCCCTCACCGACGATTTCCCTTCGATCTCGATCAGCTCCCTCGCCATCAGCCCGCTTGACAGCCACGTGATCTATGCGGGAATCGGGCGGACCAGCAGTTTCGCAAATGTGGGGGGGTTCCTGACCGGACTGCTGTACAGCAACGACGGCGGCGACCACTGGCGCGTGCTCGACGCGGACCGACTCCGGGGTCTAACGGTCACGCAGGTGCTGCCTACGACCTTGACGACGGGGACCAGCGCTCAGGTCGTCTTCGTCTCGACCTTCGATGTCGATCGTGATGCCAACGGGGCGCTGGACAACACCGGCGGCGTGTTCCGGCTCGAGGTCGCGGCAGACGGCGCCGTAGAGTCCATCCAGAAAATCTCCGGCGACGGGGCGAGCGGCCTGCCCGCCGGCCACTACACGGATCTCGCGGTCGACTTGGGCAACAGCGGGGCTCGGCCCGTACGGGTGTATGCCGCCAACCCCAAGCTGGGCCTCTTCCAGTTCACCGACGGCGGCGATGGACTGTGGCACTCTGTGAACAACGGTTTCCAATTCGGCACCGACAGCGACGGCAAGGGCGGCGATGACCTGCTGCAGGATGCCAGCCGCATCAAGTTCGCGATCCACCAAGTCACGGGCGCCTTATACGCTGCGGTCATCGGCCCGGTCGACGGCAACGGGATGTTCAGCCTCACCGGCAAAGGCAGGGGCCTGATCGGACTGTTCAAGTCAAAGGACTTTGCTGCGAGCTGGGCCGCGATGACGCTTCCCGGATCGACGGACAACGGCACGCTGTACGGTCTGAACGCCGGCGGGCAGGGGGACACCCATTTCTCGATCGTTGTCGATCCGACCGATGAGGACATCGTCTACGTCGGCGGCGATGCCCAGGGCACGACAACGAACAACTCGGCCGGGCTCACCAATGCCGGTTCAGGACGCTTGTTCGCCTTCGACGATTTGAATACCACTTGGGTGCAAATCGTCGGCAACAACGCCGAGCACACGGCGCCCCACGCCGATTCGCGAGGCATGGTTTTCACGGGCAACTACACGCTACTCGAGATCGACGATGGCGGGCTCGCGCGCCTGCAGAACCCCTTCGCCGACGTGGACCAGGGTACACGGCGCTGGACCTCGATGAACCAGGGGCTGTTCCTTAGCCAGGTGTTGGGTCTTGCCTATGACCCGATCAACAACAACATTCTCGTCGGCACTCAAGACGACGGCTCGGCATTCCAAGGCGCCGGCCTCTCCGACGGTATCGACAACGACGCAGACGGTTCGATAGACGAAGCCGACGAGAGGGCGTTCTGGAGCGGCACGGGCGGCGACGGCAACAGCCAGGCGGCGATTCCCATTGACATGAACGGCGACACCGTGCCCGACCGGGTGCTGCGCTACGCCCTGCACAACAACTTCAACTTTCTTCAAGCCTATGAATACAACACCACCAACGTGCTGATCGACGCCAACGGCAATCCGAGCAATACCTTCCACAACATTGCCTTTGCCAGCGGACCCGGCGCCGCGGCCCTGAGCGGCCTCAACGCGCAGGACCAAGCGCTCGACTTCGATTTCATCCCCATGGCGGTCAATGCCAACGACCCGACGCGGATGGTGATCGCCTATTTCGGGATCTACGAGAGCATCAACGCGAACATCAACCCCGGAGCCGGGCAGACGCGGGTGCTTCCCCTCGACCAGATTCGGCAGATCGACCCTGCGGTGGGCGTCAAGGTGCCCGCCGGCAGCGAAGTGACGGCGCTCGTTTACGGAGGAAAGGTCGGCGCAACCCGGTTCGATGACCTCGTGATCGCCGGCCGTGGGAATAAGATCGAGATCCGTCAAACGGCCGGCCAGGCCTTCAGCGAGCGCACCGTCACCGGTGCCGGGACGATCCGCGCCATCACCGTCGACCCATCCGACTGGAAGGTTGTTTACGTTGCCGACGCAACCGATGTCTACCGCATCGACGACGTGACCGATCTGAGCAAGACCTGGGTCAAGATCAGCGGCAATCTGAACGCCCTCGGCCAGACGGGCCTGCGCACGCTCGAGTACGTGGAAGCGGCCACCGGCGACCTGCTGCTTGTCGGCGGCATCGGAGGCGTTTCTCGGCTGCGCGATCCAGGGGCGGCACCGGGCACCGAACAGTGGATCCGCCTGGGCACCGGACTGCCCGACGCGCCGGTGTTCGACATCGAGTTTCTCGATCTCATCGGCCCCGGCGAGGTCAACGGCGGGGACAAGCTGATTGCCGGTACTCTGGGCCGAGGCGTCTGGAGCATCAGCCACCCTGACATCCTCAACGTTGCCGACACCAACGTACTGCAGATTTTCGGGGCCAGTACGGCCGACCAGTTTAAGTTGGTTCGCGACACCGCCAACCCGCTGCTGTTCAACGTGTTCGATCTTTCGGAGAGCAGCACCGATCCGGTTTTCACCGCNCGAGGGTCGATCTTCGACCAGGTGCAGATCTCCACCCGAGGCGGCGACGACACCGTGACCGTGGATTACGGAGACGGCGCCGTCTCAGTCCCCAGGGGCATTTACTATGACGGCGGCGAGCCGCTGTCCAACACGCTGGTGATTACCGGCGGCCCCTTCACGTCCCATACCTCGGGCACCGGTGCGAACGGCACGATGTTCGACAAGATTGTCGATCCCGGAAATCGGCAGCAGCTGGTCCGTTATGAGAACGTCGGGACGGTCGACACCAGCTCATTGCCGAACCCGCTTGACGAGGCCTTCACCACGGTCAAGGGCGCCCTCCAGACGCTCGTCGATCTCCTCACCTTCGACGATGGGTTGTCGAAAAGCCTCCCCGTCTTCGGCACCTCTTTCGGGCGGGCGATGAACGGCATCAGTGTCGAGGAAGCTGCGCCGGAGTCCACGCCGGGCACCAAGGTGGCCTCTCAGGCCGAGCAGGTCGTCGCGGCCTCGAGCGAAGCCGTCAACCTTCTCCGCCGCTTTATCGAAACCGGGACCGGCGCATTCAACATTGACGACATCGCGAGTTTCACGACGCTGACGGAGCTTGAGAATGCTTTCGCAGGACTCGACGAGTCGGGTACGGGCACTGCCACGGCCACCGGGGACCTGACGAACGGCTTCGAGATCACCTTGAGCGGTATCCGCAAGACCCTGACGGGCCGCGCGGATGTGGCGCTCGACCTGGTGGGCGGAGCGATCAACGTGGACGGTCTCGTCGACGTGAGCGGCGACGTCACGCTGAACCTCGTGTTCGGCGTCGACAACCCGCATGGGTTCTATATTAAATCGAACCCGACCCACGACATCGTTGTGAACAACATCCGCGTGCAGGCTGCCGACGAGGCCGCGCTCACGGCTGTCGGCAAGTTCGGCTTCCTCGGGGTCGAGATGTCTGCGGCGACGCTTACGATGGACCCGGATGTCCGCTTCGAGATCGATATCGCGGAAACGGCCGGGGACGGCTTCATCCAGGTCACCGAGCTTGAAAACAATCTGACCAACGATGTCAAAGTCAACCTCATCGGGGATCCCGGGGACGCCCAAAAAGACGTTACCCTGACGGGAACCTTCGCGGTCTCGGCCCTCTTGCCTGGCAGCAGCGCACCGTTTTCACTCTTGGATGCGCAAGCGAAGTTCGAATGGGAGGACATCGGGGCGGCAGACCTGAACGGCGCCGGAAATCTTTCGTTCACACCCTCGAGCACGGCGGGTCAGGACCTCGTCAAGTTCCTGAAGGTCGATGCCAAGCAGGTGCTTGATCAGGTGAGCGCCCTGGCCAATGATCTGTCTTCGGCGTTCAACATCCAGATCCCCTTACTCTCCAGCGCGCTCTCGGATGTTACGGAGGTCCTCAACTTCATCAACGAGAAGATCGTAGACCCGCTGACCGGATCGGGCGGCACCGTGACGTTCCCGACGATCCAGAGCCTCGTTATCCAACTGGCGAACAGCCTGGGCATTGACCCATCCAGCCTGGGGTTGTCCTTCGACGGGACAACCAAAGAGCTGACCTATCACCTTAACCTGGAAAAGAGCATTTCGACCAGCGATTCGCTGAAAGCCGATTTCAACCTCCCTGCAGGTCTGGCGGACGTCGCCTTCAACACCAATGCAAGCATCGGGGGCGATTTCTCCTTTGACACGATCCTGGGCATCGATTTGGGAGCCGCCGCCGGCGGCCAGGATCCTGCGAACTGGTTCTTCCTGAAGGATCCTGCGGCCAACGCCACTCTGAACGTGTCCGCAACCAACCTGGACGCCACCGCCCGGTTCGGCTTCCTCTCCATTGGGATCGTCGATGGATCTGCCGAGGCCCATCCTGCAATCAAACTCACGCTGAATGACCCGAAGACCCATGCAGACGATGGTCGCATCGACATCGGTGAGCTCGTTGACGGGCTGTCGGATCTCGGCACCCTGGTCTCGACCGACCTCTCCGGCGCGGCAAGCATGTCCTTGCCGGTTCGGGTGGACGCGGGCCTCGGCGGGTTCGTGGACCCGAACATCGGGACGATCCAATTCAGCGCGACGGATCTCTTCAACACCGGAACATACAACGTCAGCTTTGACGGCAACTTCGATCCCCTTGCCGGGTTCCGCAATTTCAGCGCCGTGGACATCCTGACCCTGCTGGGCCAACTCTCCGATAACCTGGGTGCCTTGCGTAACACCGGAGCCATGCAGACGGCCCTGGGCCTGCCGGTGATCGGGCCGGCGCTGAGCGGCATCCTGGATTTCACGAACGCCTTTCACGACAAGATCCTTTTCGACGATCTGAACGACAACAATCCGGCAACCGGGGTGGCGAAGTTGCTGGACGCTTCGGGCCAGCCCACGTTCCACACGGCGCAGGAATTCGCCATGCGCCTCGCCACCATTCTCGGTCTCGATCCCTCGGTCATCGGCGCGACCTACAATGGGACGAGTCACCTGTTGACCTTCAACCTGCACATCGCCCAGATTCTCGCCGACCTTCAGACGCCTCTGAACCTGGGCTTTGATCTCCAGCAGGGTCTTGCCGACTTCCACGCGAACACCACCGCAACCGTGAACGCGGAAGTGGATTTCGATCTCACCCTCGGCATCGATCTCACCTTCGATCCGACGGCGGGAAACAATTTCGGGGATTACCTCTTTATGCGTGACGCGGCAGTCAGCGGTTCCGTACACCTGGAGGCCGACAACGTGGATGCGTCGGCGCGGTTCGGTTTCCTCGGCATCGGGATCGTCGACGGTACGGCGACCGCGGATTTTGCCTTCAACCTTGGAATCAATGATCCGGGCACGCATGCTGCGGACGGCCGCGTCGACCTGAACGAGTTTATCGCCGGGGTGTCGGATCTCGGGACCCTGATCAGCGCGACCTTCAACGCCTCCGCCAATATCAGTCTGCCTATCGTCGCACCCTTCCTCGGCATTACCACCCCAAACGCGGGAACAACGCTCGGGCTGGACTGGCCGGATCTCAGCAACTTCGACACGCTCCAGGTCCAGTTGCCCACAGGGTTCGGCGACCTGTTCAATTTCACGCACATGGATGCGGGCACCCTGGTCGGCCTGATGGGGCAGATCGTGAACTGGCTGGAGGATTTCCGCCACAACTTTTCGGGCACCAACATCCCCTTTGTAGGCGACGCGCTCGATCAGGTGCTCAAGTTTGCGGACCTTTTCCAGAACACGCTCCTCTTCGACGACGGCGGGGACGGCACAGACGGTGCGGACAAATTGACGACGGATATCAACGCGGCGCTTGCCGACGCGGGTCTTGGCAACAGATTGGGTGCCGAAGCGGAGAGTGGAAAAATCAACCTCTTCGCCATCGACCCGACCGTCACCTCCTTTTCCCTCACGGCAGGAGCGGGCAATGCCCTCGGGTTCGGCACGTCCCAGTCGGCCTCGACCACCCTCGGCAGGCTTGAGCTCGTGGCCACCTCTGCGGCGCCGGGCAACGGCCAACTGGGCAGCGACGTCACGTTCAACATCAGCATTAACGGCGGAACTCCGGTACCGGTGACGGTCACGGCCGCGGCGACTTCCTCCAATACAGGACCGGGTAACGATCGGCGCAAACTGCTTGACGCCGACAACCGGCCTACCTTTGTCACGGTCCAGGATCTGGCACAGCAGATCGTCCACATCATCGGGTCCGATGTAGTCCATTATAATACAAGCAGCGATGAGCTGACCCTCGACTTGGCTCTCGGCGACCCGGCGAGCGCGACCAACCTGGGTCTGGTCGACCTGCCGGTCAACTTCAACCTCCTTGATCTGTCGCCCATTGCGGAACTGAGCAGCAGCAGCACCGTTCGCCTTTCCGCGGGCGGCGGGCTGACCCTGACCCTCGGGGTTTACCTCGGCGACCAGGGGGCGGTCGTCCTCTCCGACGCGACAGACCTCTCGACGCTCAAAGGCGGGATCACCTTCAGCGACCTCCAGACCGTGTCCACAGTCAACGATGTGCGCACGACCTATGGGCAGCTGTCTGCCGATGCCACGTTCGACATCGCCGTCAACACCGACTCGGCCGTGACGGTGACGGTCAGCAAGGACAACACCGACGGCACAGCCGGCGGGACCACGGCAAACACGACCGTCGACGATCTCGTGGCCGACATCAATTCGGCCATCGGTGGCACGTCGCTCTCCGGCAAAGTGACGGCCCAGAAGATCGCGGGCACCAACAAGATCGAGCTCGTGGCCGGCGGGGGCGTGACGTCCATGACCTTGACCGTGGCGAACGGCAATCCGGCGATCACTCAAATCGGGTTCCGCTCCGGCCAGACCGCGGTGCCGGATGCAAATGACGGCAACAAGCTCAAGATCAAAGCGCCGGCCGAGGTGACCGGCTATGTAGGGCGCCTGTCCGGCGACGCAGTGCTCCAGGTGAGTCTCAGCACCGTGAACAGCGGGTCGCCGGTCTCGGTGGTGGTGCATCAAGCGGACACAACGTCGAACCGCAACATCCTGGATGTGGTGGCGGACGTGCAGCGGGCACTCAACACGGCCGGATTCCAGGATAAGGTCAGCGTGAGCTCTCTCGGGAAACGGCTGGTCTTTTCCACCCTGGAGCCCGGTGCCACAGGATTCGCCGTCACCGCAGCCGGAGGCAGCGTGGCGGTAAACGAGCTCGGACTCGCGAGCTCCGGGACAGGCTCTTCGGCCGACCTGCTGATCACCACAAGAGACGGTGTCCAGCACGGGGTGACCCTCGACGGCTTGACCACGCTCGGCCAGGTCGTCAGTGCTATTGAGACGCAGACCGGCGGTCACGTGACCGTGGAATACAGCGACAACAGCACAAGACTCAAGCTGATCGACCACACCAGCGGAAGTACGATCTTCAAAGTGGAGAACGCTCCCGGCTCAAAGGCCAAGGTGGATGTCAACGATCTCAACCATAACGGNAACACCACAGAAGTCTTCATCGGACCCAACACGGCTGCATCCGATCTGGGCATCCTGGGCGTGGATACGACCGATGCGACCAGCGATCCGCCGGACGGTCAGTTCACAGGCGGCCAGCTGGGAGGGGTCGATCCCCTCGACCGGCTCTTCCTCAGGAACGCCCATGCCGCGGCGACTCTCTCCATTTCCACACCGCAGCTCAACAACGCTGGGGTGGTGACCGATACGGATGGTGACGGCGCAACCGACGACGGTCTCAACGCTTCGGCGCGTTTCGGGTTCGTGGGCATTGATGCCACAGGCGGCGGCCACATCACCGGCACGATCAGCGTGGGCCTCAAGCCTGTGGATGCAACGGCTTTCGACCCCAGCGCCAAGATCACGCTCAAAGATCTGATCGAGAACGTGGGCCAACTCGGCAGCTTCCTGGACGGGCCGACCATCGGCGGCGACGGGGCCTTTAACCTTGCGGTGAGCCTCGTCCCGGCATTCCCCTCCATCGGCACAGGTGCGCACCCGACTCTAAACATCATCGTTCACGACCTGGCCGGGCTCATCCACGGCACTCCGGGCGCCTATGAAATCACCACCGAGGGGTTCGATCAGCTCGCGAACTTCGATCACATCGGCTTCCAGGACATCATCGTCGCGCTGCGGGCCCTGGCGGATTTCCTCGGCCAGTTCCAGCAGTTCGGTTTCCTCAAAGAAGATATCCCGCTGATCAATGTCAGCATCGACGACCTGCTTTCTTTTGCCAACGATTTCGCCTCAGCCCTCGACCAGGTGCAGGCCAACCCGGCTGCTACGGTCCAGTTCTTGGAGACTAAGCTCAAGGAGGCCTTCGGCATTCCTCAGTCGAGCGATTTGCTGAAGCTGGATATCGTCAATGACGGCAGCGCCCACATCCTGCGCATCGGGCTCAACTTCTCGCCGAACTTCTCCTCGTCCCTGCCTATTGACCTTTCTTTACCGATCAACTCGGGTGTGATCGACCTGTCGGGCAGTGCGAACTTGCGGACCGACGGCAATCTGGATCTCACCCTTGATATGGGAATCGACCTCAACGACCCGGCCCAGGTCTGGGTGTTCGGCGACACCGGCATCCAGGGAACGCTCACGGCCGGAGCCGACGATATCGCCTTCACCGCGGCCCTCGGCGGCATCGGGGCGCGCGTCATCGGCGGCAGTGCGAACATTACCGGCACCTTCGGGCTCGGGATCCAGGATTCCGTCCTGACCGGGACCGGCGGCGACAGGCGCATTCTCCTGGCCGATCTTGTCGGCGATCTCAGCGGGAGCGTCAATGCCAGCCTGACCGGCGCAGTCACAGGCACCTTGCCGGTCTATTTCCCGACCGAATCCGTCCACCGCGGCGATATCCGGATCGGCGGTTCGCTGTCGCTCACGCCTGAGAGCGGCCTCGACGTCCAAGGCACGGTAGGCCCCAGCGGCACGGATTTCGTTGAAGTCCCGCCCGAAATCTTTTCGCTCGACTTCAGCCAGTTCAGCCCCCTGCAGAACCTTCTCCTCATCATCGACGGGCTGGACGGGTTCCTGGGCCTGCTGCAGGATACCTTTGACGGAGAGATCGGCGGCTTCACGCTGCCGCTGATCGGGGATCAGCTCGCGGGTGCGGCGAATGTGATCGGGGGGTTCCGCAAGGATTTCATCGACGGTCTGCGTCAGGCAGTCGAGACGGCCGCCACGCCGGATCAGAACTACATTTCGCTTCAGCTCTACGGCCTGCTCCACGATGAGCTGAATATCTTAGGCGACCGTAATCACGACGGCAGTGTCACCATCGCCGACATCCAGCTTCTGACCAACATCGACGATCCGGGTGTTGCGGCGCAGGACGTCTACATGCAGTGGAACCTCGAGCTGGGAGGGACCCTGGTCGATGCCGGGGCGGGCATCGGTTTTGACATCGGCATCCCGGGGCTCGGCCTCCAGACGCGCGGCTCTGTGCACGCAGAGATCGGGTGGCAGCTCGACTTCGGCTTCGGTGTGGACCTCCAGCAAGGATTTTACCTCGATGTGTCTAACATCAACGAACTGGAACTCAATGTGGATGTCACTCTGCCCGGAGCAGGGCTGACCGGTCAGTTGGCCTTTCTCGAGCTCAACGCAGACGACAAGGGGGATACCCATCTGGGTGCAACCTTTGCCGTCGACGTCAACAACCGCGTGAATCCGGTAGATACGAAGCTGGGTTTTGCCGAGCTCGGAAACATCGGTGTGGATATCGGCATTGCTGCGGAGGCGATCGTAGACCTGGCCCTCGATCTGCAGCTCAACAGCGATCTCGTGCCCGGCGCCAGCACGGTCTTCCCCAAGGTCGTGGGTGACTTTTACCTGGAGTGGGCGATCGGCGATCGCGCTGCGGGTGATCTCGTCGGGCTGTCCGGCATCGGCAATGCCATCCAGGAAGGCTTGAAGGTCGTCGAGTTTAGAGACATCGGACTCGACCTCGGAAGCTTTATCTCGGATTTCCTTGGCCCCATCGTGCATGAGGTGCAGAAGATCACCGAGCCGATCCAGCCGCTGGTGGACGTGCTCACCGCCCCGATCCCGGTGATCTCGGACCTCGCGGGAAAGCCGATCACGCTGATCGACATCGCCGGCATGACGGGCTACGTCAAGGCGGATCTCATTTATGCCATCGCAGACGTCATCACCCTGGTCAACAGCATCCCGGATCCGAGCGAGGTCGGGACCCTCATTATCCCCTTCGGCGATTTCGTGGTGTACGACGTGGCAGGCGGGAAGACGCCGAGCCTTTGGGACGCGAACTTTGACCGGAGCACCGTTGCGCTGCCGGATACCTCGGGCTTCGATTTCAGCAGTGCTCTCAACAGCTTGGATACGCACGGCGATCCCCATTCAGCGACCACCAAGTCCTTTAGCAACGGCTTTGCCGGACACAGCTTCGGCGACTTCATCTCCTTCCCGGTCTTCCAGCACCCGGATCAGATTTTCGGGCTGCTCATGGGCCGCGACGCAACGCTCATCGCCATCGACCTGCCGCCGCTGGACTTCAAATTCACCTATTCGCAATTTTTCCCGATTTTTGGACCCTTGGGTGCGTCGATCACCGGTACGCTCGGTGCGTTGATTGACTTCGGGCCCTTTGGGTACGACACGCTGGGGCTCAAGGAGTTCTTTGACAGCGGCTTCCGTAACCCGGAGACCCTCTTCGATGGGTTCTTTATCAGCGATACCGCTGCCGCGGACGGGAGNGGCAAAGATGTGCCCGAAGTTAAGCTGACCGGCGGTCTCTCGGCCGCAGCCGAGATCAATCTCGGCATTGCCAAGGCCGGCGTTGGGGGCGGAATCTTCGTGGAAGTCGATTTCGACCTGCACGACCCGAACAAGGACGGCAAGATCCGGCTCGACGAACTGGCCAAAAACTTCCTCAACGAAGCGATCTACGGCACTCCGGTGCTCGCCCCGCTTGCCGTGTTCGACGTGACGGGGGACATTTTCGCCAAGCTCTTCGCCTTTCTGAAGATCGATCTGTTCCTGTTTTCCATTGACAAGGAATTCGACATCACGCCTCCCATCACGATCGTGGACTTCAATCTGCCCTTCACCCGGGTGCCGACGCTCGCCAATGAGCTGCCGAACGGTGTGCTGCAGCTCAACATGGGCAAGTTCGCAGGCCAACGGCTCGAGGGAGACATTACCGACCAGGCCGAACACTATATCGTTGCCCAGCACGGCGGCGATGCGAACAAGGTGGATGTGACGGCCTTCGGCTACACGCAGACCTACTCGGTGTCGAGCAAGATCATTGCTCTGGGAGGAGAGGGGGACGATGTCATTGATCTCTCCGGCATCACCAACTCCGCCATTACGTACGAGATCGAGGGCGGGACGGGGAACGATACGATAACTCTGAATGCCAGCGCCGGTGCCGCAGTGATCAAGGGGGGCACAGGCGACGACACGATCACGGCCGGTGCCGGGAACGACATCCTCTACGGCGAAGGCGGCAACGATGTGATCGACGCAGGCGCCGGCAATGACCTCGTCTTTGCCGATGACGGCAAGATCGGCGAAGACGGGCTGACGCTCAAGGCATCGACCTTTGGAGGCGGAGCCGACGTGGTGATCGGCGGAGCCGGCGACGACGTGATTTTCGGCGGCGGCGGCAACGACCAACTCGGCGGAGACCTGGATCCCCGGAACCCTGATCCGGACACAGACCCCGCAGGCAATGACTTCATGGTCGGCGACGGCGGACTGCTGACGCTGGGCGCGGCCAACGCGTTCCTGAACATCACCAAGGTCGAAAACACGAGCAGTGCCACGGGCGGCAATGACACGATCTTCGGCCATCGCGGCAAGGACACGATCTACGCCGGCGGCGGCAACGACGTTATGGAAGGCGGGGCCGGGGATGACACGATCTGGGCGGAGATGGGCTTTGACAACGTCCAAGGCGGCGCAGGCAACGACACGATCCATGGCGGCCAGAACGACGACACCATCACGGGCGGCACGGGCGACGATTTGATCTATGGCGATGAAGGCAAGGATCTGATCCACGGCAACGAGGGGGCCGACACGATCTATGGCGGCGCAGGCGTGGATGAGATCTACGGCGATCAGGGCAATGACACGGTCTTCGGCGAGAGCGATCCGGACAAGATCTACGGCGGCGGCGGCGACGACACCATCGACGGCGGCGCAGGCAACAACCTGATTTATGGCGACGATAAACCCGGTGACAGCACCGGACCGGAAGGCAACGACCACATCACCGCGCTAAATGACAGCGATGAGATTCACGGCCAGGGCGGCGACGACTTCATCGACGCGGGCAATGGTAACAACAAGATCTATGCGGACGACGGCAATGACGTGGTGATCGGCGGGGACGGGAACCAGTTAATCTACGGCGGCAGCGGAAACGACTCGATCACCTTGGGGAAGGGCAACTCGACGATTTACGGCGAAAGCGGTGCGGACGTCATTCATGCCGGAAGCGGCAACAGCCACGTCTACGGCGGTACCGAGAACGACACCATCGTCCTTGGGGGCGGCAATAATTACGTCGAGGGCAACGCGGGNGACGACCAGATCACCACGGGCGGCGGAAGCGACGAGATCTGGGCAGGGAGCGGCAATGACGTAGTCAATGCCGGCGCAGGAGACGACACGATCTATGCCGAAGACGGCAACGATACGGTTATGGCAGGACTCGGCAGCGATATCGTAATCGGGGCGGCCGGGAATGACGTGATTTACGCCGGCGTCGGGCCGCTGGGAACGTCAACCGAGACGGGCTCGACCAGCACGATTGATGCGGGCGAGGGCGACGACATCGTTTACGGCGACTATGGGAACGACACCATCCTGGCCGGCGAAGGCAATGACATCGTTCACGGCTTGCCGGGCAACGACACCATCCAGGGCAATCTCGGCAATGACCTGATCTGGGGCGATGCGGGTGACGACATCATCGTCGGCGGCCGAGGGGACGACACGATTGCGGGCGGTGCTGGGGATGACCTGATCTGGGGCGGCTTCGAGGACTATGAAGCCTCTTTCTTCGATCGGTCGAATCCGGCGAATTTCACGACGCCTCCGGGCTTTGATGCAGCGGAGGCACGCATCCCGACGGGCTACACGCCGCCGATGATCACTCCGGCCATAACCAACGGTCTGTCCATCGGCAGCGCAAGCGACGACAACCCGGCCACCATCGACGACGACCCTGCGCCGAGAAGTCGTGGGGCGCTCGGAACGTTCTCCGAGTTCGCAGACCTCCAGGCGAATCTCGACATTCCGGTAGAGGACTTCAACGATGTGATCTCCGGCGATGAAGGCTCCGATATTATCTTCGGCGGAGGCGGCAGAGATGCGCTCTTCGGCGGGGCCGGCTCCGATTATGTTGACGGCGGGGTCGAGCGGGACGAAGTGTACGGTGAGGCCGGCG